>OBUX01000092.1_pt1 | contig 75302 bp, 48 predicted proteins | sample 1501181 | NCBI WGS metagenome assembly OBUX01 (sample SAMEA2579935, study PRJEB22360) | human gut metagenome | biome: human gut; feature: human-associated habitat; material: faeces | place: Denmark | collected 2008/2010 | reverse complement strand
TTGACTTTTTTAAAATAAATTTCCGACCTCTTATCTATTAACTGCAAACTTAGAGCCTCTCCCGGGGACAGGCAGGCGCTTTCCCCATGATCTCACGGATGCGGTCCGCATCCATCCCGACGGGAGTAGTCCGGCCTTTTACGTTCTTTCCTGTCATGATATGCCTTCTTGAACAATGACAACGTTTTATCAGCGGGCTGTTCCTTCCGCCTGTCCGTCTTCATCCCAGGGACGGTAGACCTCACAGAGCAGGGAAGCGATATCCTCCCTGTGTTCCTCCATATGGAGTTCCAGTAACCGGATGATAAAACCGAAATGCTGCCACAACCGGCGACCCTGACCAGCATGGCGATCCGGCGGTGCAGTCTCCCATCAATGTATGCGATCTTCCACTCCACGGCCCTGGGAGCGGGAACCAGAAACCTCCTCTTGTATTCTTCCGGGTCTGTCACTTTCCCTGCCCCGACCTGCCTTTCATTCCCCGGCATCCTCATCGCCGGTTCCGGGGATGGGGAAACGGGATCTGACAGAAAGTTCCCCGTGAGTCCGACCCTCTCAAGAACGATATCGGAAAGCCGGTTCTTTTCCTTTTCTGAATCCATATCTTAAAATCTTAAATTATTAAATTACACAACTGGTATTGTCTCGGAATACAAAATAAAGGAAGAAGAGTGCAGGACGCCTCCTTGTCACTTATAGTCATCCAAAGTCGGTTATTGTCATGATACACATGACGGGTGGACGGACGTGCCATCCCGTTCGGACAGTTCTTCCTATACGGAGGTGACGTCAGAGGCCCACTGCGTAGCGGCGTGGAGAAGCGGGCAGGATTCCGTTTCCTTGTCCATCGGTCCTTTTTTAATCCTTATGGGTAGGTGTGGGAGCACGCATCCGTCTTAATACGGATTCTTAAATTATCGGTCTGCAGAAGTGTAGAAGTAGTAACCCGTTAATGGAAACGATGAAAGAAGCCATAAGGCGTACACGGCTACATGCCCGTCTCCATTTGCAGAAGTGCAGAAGTAGTAATCCATTAATGGAGAATAGGACATGGAAAGAGCTGATTTCCCGTAGATACGCCTCCTCATCCCCCAATTATGGGCGTAAGTCACATGGTTATGGAGAGATATCCATCCTTTTATGGGGAGAGCAGCCGGCAAATACCTGATGGAAATACCCCGCAAACCACAGGGGAATAGCCATACAATGGGCTGATACACAATAATTATTGGATAAACGTGGTCCGCTCCTGCGGACAACAAGTTGTGTTTTCGTTAAACGAAAACCAAACGGTTTAACGGCAATTATGCCGCCAAACCGTTCCAACATATAGAGCTCCGAAGTCGCTCCAAGATAATACAATTGCCCAGGAACAAATCAAGAGGCATACGTTACAAATTATAAACAGACCACCGGTTTGATGCAACAAGGGCGATGACCTGTGGTACTGATTAGGAGAGAACTGCAACCATGACAGAGAGGGCACTTGTCATCTGGAAAGCCTGTCATCAAAAACAGGCTTTCCAGAGAATTGTACTCCTGTTATTGCCGTGACCAATCAGAGACACCCAATAAATAACCTACCGCCCACTCCTTCCTGGTTTGCAACGGTAGCATTTACTGCCATCAGCGTTAAGGATGAATGTCTCAGTGATCTCCTGTCTCGCTTTTATGAACGGGGCCATGATTGAAAATTTACAAGTAACCTCCTGTGCAGCACTTTTCTCAGGATCCGCATCCGAATATGCTGCCGGTAACAAAGGCTTAAGTCTGGAAAGTGAATCGGCCATTTTCTGATACTTATCAATATGGTTCTGATAAAACTTCCGCATAACCGGAATATCTGCTTTCTGTAGTGAATTGCTGTGACGCTCAACGCTTGTATTGGCAAAATCCAGATCCTTCCTCCGCTTTTTCTCAAAGGCGTCTTTGAAAATACGGATACTGTCACCAACGGTGATCATAACCGGTTCCCCCATCTCAATAACCTCAATAACCTCAAACTGTAGATCGGTCCATACACCTTGCTTGTCCGTTTGCACAAAATCGGCTATTGCTTTTTCACAGGTTGACCGACTTTCGCATCCTAATACCAGGCAAAAGGGAAGAATAACAATTTTAGTTTCATTGTTATAATCATTTATTTTATAGTGCTACTTTTGAATCAATATATTCATACGCTCAATTACTGCAAAAACCCGGTGACAGACTGTTTCTCACCCAGGCCCTTCTCGCTTTAAAATATATCAAGCGTTTCCAAGTCTGCATCGGACAGCTGTTCCGCTTTTGAATCCTTCATAGTGATTCTCCCAGCAAATATTTTTAGTCTCTTTACGTTTGCTAGGGCAAATGAGACAAGGAGCAATACCCTCTATGTAAAGTTTATACAAATGCAGGCGTCTTTTTTCGATACATAAACCATCTATCAATATACCCAATATTGTCTTTTACAAAGGCGTACAAAAACTAAAAATCAGGACCGCAACTATCTTTGTGGGAGAAAAGAGGTCCTTTGATAAAGTTAGATGTCCCAATAAATGAAAATCTCTGTAAAGACGGTATGCGGTCTTGGTGTGCATAAAGATAGTGTATTTTGCCGTATCCTACAAGTTGACGGGCAAAAAATCAACACAAATTCGGAATTTTACCTGACGGACCTATGACATTGCGCAATCTGATGCTATCAGAAGGAGGCGGGGTATACGTAGGAGAGCTCCGGCATCTACAGTGTGCCAATCTGGCGGTCCACGAAAGAAACTACAAAACCCTGTCTTATCAACACTTATTTCATAAAGCAGCTTCCTGAAAGAACAGGAGATCAAGGATGCAGAATGGACAGCCACTTCCTGATGAGCAATCTGACGGATTCAAGTCATGTTCCCGATGGAAGCTCCAAAGGTTGCCTGGTATGCCCGCCGCATCTTTAATCCAAACGCAAGCATCAGTTGCAGGCCGGTCGAGTCTGACCTGTACATACAGCAGAACATCTACCTCGGCAACCATTCTCCAGAACCGAGTCCAAGCGGTACCACCCGGCAGTCAAGCTAATTGCATGAGAACGGATATCCTTGTGGAAAAATTGTACAGGAGAACCGTCAACACACATAATAAGGAGATAAATAACAGTTTGATGAAACCGTTTTTTCTTCTGGTGTTTTTGCTTTGTTCGGCTGGTGCCTTCTCTCAAAAGGTTGCCTTGAAGAACAATCTGACCTACGATACCTTGAAAACGACCAACCTCTCCCTGGAGTTCTCCATGAGGCGTAAATGGACCCTTGGCACACAGGTGGGCATGAATTTCTTTTTCTACACGCGGGACCCCACGTCTTCCCTGTACAAAGAAAAGAAGTTCAGTCACTGGCTTGTCCGGCCGGAGCTCCGTTACTGGACCTATGCCCTCTTCAACGACTGGTTCTTCGGGTTGCACACCCATGGCGGCCAGATGAATATCGGAGATGTCGATGTCCCCTTTGTGCTTCAGAAAGGGGATGGAAACATGAAAGACCACCGTTACGAGGGTTATTTCTGGGGAGGCGGGTTGAGCGCCGGTTACCAGTGGGTGCTTTCCAACCGTCTCAATATCGAGGCCTCCTTGGATATCGGTTACGTGCACGCCCGTTATGACAAGTACAAGTGTACCACTTGCGGCCAGAAGTTGGACAAGGGAGATGCAGCCTACATAGGCCCATCAGGACCGCCATTTCGATTATTTACATGTTGAAATCCCCCCTGAATCCGGGGACACATCTTTTTATTCTATCACACTAAAAATGTATATCAATGAAACTTTACCATATTTCCAAATAATCATCCTGGCCCGCTGTACATCCGGTCGGTCATGTAAAGTGAAATTCCCAGGCCTGGCGGAGTAATACGGGGCATTTCTCCGCCTGATCTGGGAATAGAATGATGCGGATGAGATTCCCGCATTGTTTCAATCCATTTTCATCACTATCTGAACATTCGGGTCATTTGCTATCCAGGGCATTCCAATAATCCATGTTGGTAACCCGTTCCAGCAGGACTTTTCTGTCCCCTTCACGGATATTGTCCGCAGCAGTGGCGGAGATAATGGCCGCACGCTTACCCACGCCACGCCATTTAATCATCTGGGCGGGAACTCCACGCCCGATCAGGGCGGCATGTACCTTTTCAGCACGTCGTGCGGAAAGGGTCAAGTTATAGGAGTCGCTTCCTCTGGCGTCCGTGTAGCCCGTGATAAGGAAACGGCTGTCCGGATAGCTTTTCAGTAGCTCTGCCAGCCTGTCAAGCGTTCTTTCCGAAGCGGCTGTTATGACATCCCTGTCAAATTCAAAATGGATATTCTCCAAGAGATCACACGCCATAGTGTCAATAATGGCCGGAACCTCCACCTTTTTCTCAACCACCCGCTCGACGATTCTTTCCACGGGTTTCTCTATCTCCACATATCGTACCACCGGAGCCGCATGTTTGCTCTTTCCGCCAATACGCCAGATGACACTGGCAGAAACCTGAACGAAGTGGGGAAGCCCCTTCTGCATGGGCAGAAGGTATTCACCTTGTAACCCCAGCCCGAACGAGTTGCTTAACCAGGCTTTCACGCCCGCCCCGAAAGACAGGGGAACAAACGAGTTCTTGTCGGATGAACGCCCGTCAGGATTCCAGATGTCGGAAGACTCCCAATATGCCTGTCCGGTTGGGTCATCCTCAAAGTTTCCGCCATATACGGAAGCAAAGTCTTTATGCAGATAGTTCACACCTACCCTGAGATAAGGTTCAACCCATTGGGACCTGAGCAGGGGAGTAAAGCGGAATTGCAGACCCAATCCCCCCATGTACAGCAAATCACGTTTCCTGTCATCACCTGCGGTACGGTTGTTGTTTTTCGTCAAACCGACGCTTCCCTGCAAATCCAGATAGAACCACCGGTTCAATTCCCGTGCGATGTACAGGTTTGCCCCTCCCATCAGATGATTCGCTTTCAGGTTATAAAAGTAGTTGTCCGGCGTACTCCGGAAACCGGTGACTGACACCCGACTCCAGTTTATCAGCGAACCGCCGAGACCGATCTCCCAGGCTTTTGATTCCTTTTCTGACAGTCCATCATGCGTCACCTCTGCCTGGAGAGGCACACGACGGGTCGTTTTCGTGTCCTGTCCTCTCACCGCCAGAGAGACCAACAGCAAGGAGAGACACACAAAGCATATCGTTATTTTTTTCTTCATATTCAATTATCCAATAAATAAATCAATTCATCCAGTCGACAGGACAATCCTTGATTGGCAAGGGCATCCGCTTGGACCAGTCCGCAAAATCAACTAAATAGTACTTATCTTCCTCTTTTAACAGATAGTAAGCGTAACGCCCACGGTACTCGTAAGACTGACTATATGTTATTTTATTAGTGCTTTCTGACCGTGTCCTGATATCCAGACCAATCCAGTTATTGGGATAAGAGCTTATCAGTTTAAAACGCTTGCCTCCCTTTGATAACGGTTTGGTTCCGGTATGTACAGTTCCTCCCGTTCCATTGATGAAAGTACGCATTTCTATAAATACAGCCCGATTTTCTGCCAGCTCTGATGCCGGCAACTTGCCTTCCGGATGTTTCCAGACATTGGTTCCTTCCTCTTTTATAAATTTATCTTGCCCTGTCGGGTAAGAGTATGTTTTATAAAAATCCTGTAAATTATCCGTGTCAATCTCTCCCCACATGGTGGTAATACCCTGCTTGATTTCAATAAACACACTGTTTTCTTTAAAAGATGGGGCCAGATACACTTCCGGGACATGTATCTTGTCCTGCAAATATATAGTCTGTCCATAGTCATTATAACTTCCCGTACCATCACCGAAATAAAATGCCGCATAATTGTCTGTTTGGTCCCATTCATATTTCACCAAGTTGCCGACAGTATCATTCTTCGCCACATTTGCCTTCTCCGTCTCTGTCAAAACCAACGGACGAATGATGTAGAGATATGAGTCTCCACCGCTATAGCGGACTAACTGACCTTTGTCCAAATTTCCTTCGTTGACAGGCAGGTTTATATCTTTAATCCTAGCCGATTTCATATCACTATAAGGAGTAGTAATGGACGTCGGATACTTATCCCATTCTCCATCCACTTGACGCTCGAAGCTGTAAATTACACGTAGAATCCTATACGAATCTATCAACGTAGTACCAGAATAAGACAGATATGCACTTGTAATGATAGCTCTAACATTGATCCTATTCGGCACCAACGTGTTGCCCGCACTCGTTTCCTGCGTTCCATCAACCGTTACAGTCACACTTCCTTTCCTTTCAGATAAACTCTTGTTGTCCGGTAACTTGTCCCATGTGACCTTGAACTGACCTTCGTCGTTCGTGATAAATGTCTCCGTAGAAGATACACCTGGTAAGCCGCTCACCTTTACTCCGGCTGTGACTTTTTTACCAGTCTTGTCATACACGGTAAAAAGAACCGAACCGTCCGAAGGTACGACATACTCTTTCAGGGAAGAGTTCCAGTATTCAGGAATAACATTGTATTTTCCAACTTCTATCTCGATAACAGAGGATTTTCCGGTCAGGAAATCCCAGAAATCAGTCTGCTTGTTCCGGTCCGCCGGCCATTTTTGGTCAGGATTATGCGGGTTGTCCACATCACCGGACGAGATATACTCTTTCCAAAGCTCGTAGGCACTTTTACCGTTGGCTCCGTTAGCTCCATCCTTTCCGTCCTTTCCATCTTTGCCATCCTTACCGAAAGCGGGCTTGCCTGTATCCGTTCCATTTATATACCAGTTGCCGTTATCGCCAATGGCAACCTCGGGAGATTTCCCGTCCTGCCCAACGGCCTTTTTCCCGGTATCCGTTCCGTCCACAAACCAGTTGCCATTATCGCCGATGGTGACCGTAGGAGGCACGGCATCCTTTCCGTCCTTTCCATCTTTGCCATCCTTACCGAGAGCGGGTTTGCCGGTATCAGTTCCGTTAATATACCAGTTGCCATTATCGCCAATGGTGACTGTCGGCGGTATAGCATCACGACCATTCGTTCCGTCTTTACCGTCTTTACCATCCTGACCGTCACGCCCACGTGCGCCGATACCGGTATCCTCTTTTCCGATAAACCAGTTGCCGTTATCACCTATATGCGGTGTCTGTCCGTCCTCTCCGCTGGCTCCGGTCAGGAAACGCCAGAAATCCTGCACCGTGTTGTTTTCGGAGGGCCATTTCTCGCCGGGATTATGCGGGTCGTCCACGCTACCGCCGGCAATCATGTCTTTCCACTGCTCGAAAGCACTCTGACCATCCTTCCCGTCTTTGCCATCTTTTCCCTTGAGAAACTTGAAGAAGTCAGCGACTTCTGTCTGATCCTTCGGCCAGTTGACGGTTCCATCCGCAACTTTTTCCTTCCAAAACTCGTAGGCTGAAAGCCCCGTATCACCTTTGGGCCCCTTGGGCATGGTGATGTCCACGTCTGTACAGGATGTCATGAATGACACTATGACCATGCCGCACAGAACTGATGATTTGAATAAATTCATTAATTGTTTAAGTTTAAATATATAAAAATAATAAATGTATCAAGATTTAAAACATAAACCGCTCAGCATAAACCTAACGATTTAATGTAATCTTTACATTTTATGATAGTAAAATTATGACTTATATTACCTTTCAAATTAATATTTGAACTCATTCTTTGTATAAGAATCAAAAAGTAATTCATTTTACACATGCGGATGAATATCCAGGAATCCTATAGTAAAAAGACTTGCTAATCTGTCTACACACAAAACCTAAAAAACATTCCACCCCGAATATGCAGGTAAATCGAATCCCTATTAAACCAGCCCATCATCCCATGTTGAATATCTCATGACTCATTCGCATAATGTCAACCTTTATTCGAGGACATTCTTATTTCCACTCTCTCCCGTAGAGAGTGGAAAATTTTTCAAAATCCGCTCTGGAAAGCGGTTATAGATACTAAAAAGAAATAAAAGATGAAACATGTACAGATTTTATCATATAACTAACTGAAAATAAGATTACTAATATTATCATTAGGCAACAAAAACAGAAACAATGGAACTTTTCTATTTGAACGAGCACACGTCTTGTTATAATTACTCAAAATCTATGCAGGAGGGATTCCGGTATTATAAATTTGACGAAGGATTGAACTACGAGGAGGAATTGGTAAAAGATTGTATCCTGTTCGTACTCAAGGGAAGTCTGCAATTCTCCTGCAACGGTTTTCAGTTCACTGTTTCATCAGGAGAGATGGTCTTTTTTTGCCGTGACAGCCTGTTTAACACCCAATCACTGGAAAAATGTGAAGTCGTGGCTGCCCTGTTCGAGGGGGGAGTATGGCCCTGTCAAAGGGCCTCCTTTTCAGAGTTATACCACCTGAGGGAAATTGTCGAATATCGTATGGAACCTCTTGAAATCAGGGATCGGTTATGCAAATTTCTTGAACTACTGGTGTCTTATCTGGAAGATGGAGCGAACTGTATCCATTTTCACGAAATAAAACTCAAGGAACTTTTCTGGAACATTCGCTTTTACTATTCCAGACAGGAACTTGCGAATTTTTTCTATATGATTATAGGCCGTTCGCAAGACTTCAAAAACAAGGTCTTGAACAATTACAAAAGTTGCAGGACCGTAAAAGAACTCGCATCGGCCTGTGATATCTCCCTTTCCGCCTTCAAAAGACAGTTTTCCGCGGAGTTTGGAGAGGCCCCAGCCGGATGGATGCAGAAACAGTTGTTGGGAGAAATCAAATACAAACTTTCAGTTACAGACCTGCCGTTGGGAACCATTGCCAATGAACTGGAGTTTTCCTCTCTTGCACACTTCTCCAGATTTTGCAAAAGATGTCTGGGATGTTCTCCCAGAGAGTTAAGACAGCAGATAAAAGGCGGTTAAACAATCTCTGAATGGGGGGAGATAAGAAATTGATAAATAATAGAGCCAAAACGGAAACAGCCAACAAAATTATTGTCTTTAAATTTGCAGCGTAATCCAAATAAAAAAAGGATTACGCTATTTTTTAACACATGCTGTAAGTCTTTTTTTATTTTCCACTCTCTACGGGAGAGAGTGAAGAAACAGGAACAAATATACATATATTGTGGCAATATACTATAATTAAAGTGAAAAAATATCTTAGATAACAGAATTTAACTAGTGTAGAAAAATATTATTATTCCATTAAATCATCTGTTTACCCAACAGATGCCGGTCCAAAACGTAGATGCCATAACATGTAAATCCCTCTCGTAGCCATCTTTCAATTGAAGACGGTATAAAATAAATTAGCTAAATAAAGGTGTTCCTTTTTTCCTGTATAATCCCGCCACGTGCACCAAGGCGGGATTTACAGAAACATCCGGGAATGGTTAAATTATCGGTGGTAAAAGCCTCTTTGGGAGTGGTTAACCGCCGTCCATCGTCCAGACGGGAACTGAAGAATTTGAGCTGATATCTTTCGCGGTCGGGCCCGGTCAATCATCCACCGCTAAAATGAAGTCAGCCACTTGATTATTAACCGCATCCAGTGCGGAATGATCCAGTTCTTTCAGATAGATTCGGGTCGTTTTTTCCGACGTATGCCCCAGACACTCACCAATAACATGAACCGAGGCACCGTTCACCTTGGCTATCGTGGCCCATGAATGGCGGGCCGCGTGAAGTCTCAGCGGGAATTCCAAACCAATGACCCGGGAAATCTTTCCCAGGGAGTAACGAATCCTATGGTAGGCGCTTCTATAACCGGCGTACGGATCCCGTTCTGCCGGAAACAACGGGAAGATGTATTCTCCCGGTACATTCTTGTATCTTTCCAGGATACGACTGATCTCCTTGTTTATACCTACCCGCATCAATTGATCGGTCTTGTGACGCCTGTAACAGATTTCACCCGGGAAAACATGCCTCTTTTTTAGCAATGCAATATCGACGAATGACATTCCACGCGTGTAAAAGCTGAACATGAAAATGTCCCGGGCAAGAGATAACGGGCTGTCCTTTTCCAGTTCAATTGCGGATAGTGTTTTAATCACAACCGGATCAAGGGAGCGTTTGAGAGTTTTTTCCGTTTTAATGCTTATATCGCGAAATGGGCAAGGAAGTTCCAGGCCCATCTCCCGACATCCCTTCCTGAAAAGAGCCTTGATATTATGCAGATAAAAACCAATGGTGTTATCGCATATACCCGAAGCGAGCAGTTTCCCCTGGTAGTCGGAAATGATCCGGGAAGAGAGTTTTATGAAAGGAAAATCCTTTTTTCCCAGGTACCTCTGCATGGAACGCAGGCTGGAGGCGTATGCCCGGGCTGTTCCCTCATGACCGCTTTCACGAAGCTCTCGGATTTTCCGTGAAAAATAGAAATAAAAACCGGCTTCGCGGGTTAACACGCCGTAAGTCCTGAACACGTCCTCTATTTCGTATTCCCGGGATTTCTTCTCTATCATTGAAATACACTTTAACAGTACCCTTGAGATACTTTCGCACCTGTGGTTGATCCTCCGAATCGACTCCGGGGTGTTTTCCCCGCCGTCGATAACCCTCCCTTTTACGGGATCAAACAGGGTATCCGGGATACTGAATCCTGTATAAACAACCTTTTTCCTTCGCTTGTGAAGAACCTGCACGACTAACGGGAATTTGCCGGACCGGTTGCTCCTTCCTTTTACCAATACTGTTTTAACTGTTGCCATAAGTTTTTTATTAGTTAGACATTTGACGCTTCCTTGTTTCCTGGAAAGGAAGCATAAACTTATATGCATCAAATCGGAAAAAGACCAAAAAAGTTCAGTAACCAAGCGGGAAAATTGCACGAAAGACGGGAAGTCGGTTCCAGACCCGTCGGTAAGGGAACGGTACATCTTGTATGTATAGGATTTTTTTCAACTTGCCAAACATGAAAAATGGAACAGGGTGAGATGGTAAAGCATGTCCCAATACATCCCCAAGTAAACCACGGGGATTAAGCATGGCAGATGGGATTTTTTCGCTGCACAAGAGAAAAAAGGCGGCCCCACCTGCCGCCTGTAGATTGATAAAGAGAGAATTCCATCCTACGCGAGATGATCAAAGCCATATGGATCCAGCTTCCACATCCCCCGCCTGGTAAGTATAGGAGATGAACTCCTCAAGCGCCTCCTTCCATGTAAGATTGAAGGTTTTCATGATGGAGTGTAGCGTGCGGTTGCTGTCTTCATCCAGGCTATCCTCCCCGATCAGGTTCACATCTGCCTCCGGGTCCACATCAACAAACTCCTCGCGGCTCCAAAACACCACTACCGGGATGCTCAGGTTAATATCCCATGTTCCACGCTGGATCAATACCCCGGAGGGCTTGTAGAACGGGTCAAAGCCGTTTGTCTGCGGGTTCCTTTTAGAATTGTAGCCGTGATACAGGCGGAGTTTCAGGTCAAACTCCTTGCGGTCCTTCAGGAACCGGATAACTCCTTTTAATCCTACCGGGTTAGTGCCTCCCGTAATTTCCGCCTCGTTGTCATGTTTGGTCTTGTCCCAAGGCGTGGTATCCACATAGAGATAATCCACCAGTGCCTCCGGATCATTGTCGTCAGCTTCCGGTTTCCCGTCAAAGGTAGGTCTCACGTTCTCCGGGGTGAAGAAATGCTGGTGGATATTCTCCTGCCCGTTCTCCACGAACTGGCCGTTCATCAACTCTCCTTTGGAATTGTAGTAATAGATAAACATCAGGTAAACCGGGGCCGGGGTAAAGTTGTTTCCATTTTTATATTCGCCGTTTTTCTGAACGTAAAACTTGCCCTGGCTTCCTTCAGCAAGGGTCCATCCACTGCCGGTCTTCAGTTCATAAGTGATCTCCTGGACACGTTTCATATACCTGGCCGGGGATTCCGGATTTTGGTGGGGACCTCCGGCCTTCTGTATCTCGTTCCAGTCAGCGTGCAGGTGGCATTCAACGAGGCGGACGGTCATTTTTGCCGGGTCCTCATGCAGTTTGTTCTTCGTCTCGTCTTCTGGTATTACAGGATCCTTGCTGCAAGAGTTCAGCGACAGGACAAGGGACACTCCTACCAGAAGTGCCCACACGGTTTTACATGCAATTGTTCTCATTTTTCTTTTTATTTATTAGTGTTGATTATAGTTGTTATAAATTAAAAAATCCAGTTTACACCGCAACGCACATCACGTCCCATATCATGCGCATAGTAACGCGAGCGATTGGTGTATTCCTTGTACTCACGGTTCAGGAGGTTGTCTGCCGACAGCATGAACCGGACCTGGTGTCCCCGTTTCACGGGAAGTTCAAGACCGGCGTCGAACCCGAGGAGATGGTACGCCGGGGGAGTATACGGGATAAGATCCGTGTCCGGATCAAACCGCCTCTGTTTTGCGGTGAAACGGTGCCTGATGTTCAGGCGCAGCCTGAGATGCGATTTCGTCTCGTGGATCCACGCAAGTTCATGGCTGAAACGGAAGGAGGGAATATAAGGAAGATAATTGCCCTTTGTCCGTTCGTTTGCCCGTATAAAGGAGACGACGGCATGGTAGTCCCATGAACCGCCCGGAGTGAAACGCAGGTCAAAGTCCATACCGCGGAAGAAAGCCGGGGTCTGCCTGTACTGGAAGACCGGGTATGCCCCCGAAATCACGGTGACTGTCTCTTTCTCCGGCCCGTCATAGATATAGCCGTCCACCCATTGCAGGTAACCGTCCAGACAGACGCTGAACATCCCGTCGCCGTAACGGAGGGAAGATATCCATTTGTAGCTTCTTTCCGAGTGCATCGCAGAGTCTCCCCTGACAAACATCCCAGACCCGAGCTCGTTCCCGTTGCTGTACAGTTCATACACGTGAGGGGCACGCCAAGCCAGACCGAAGTTGGAGGTGAGCCTCCAGCGTCTGGAAAGTTGATAGTGTCCTCCCAGGCTGTAGGACACGTTGTCAAACTTTCTTATCCCGCCATAGAGGCTTCCCGTCCAGTCATAACCACTGGCACGGGTTTCCTGCATATCCAGGCGGAGGCCTGCTTCAACGCCTCCCCTGGCCAGGTGATATTTCCCGATTCCGTATATCCCTGCCTGTGTCTCCGTGTAGTTCGGGATAACGGGCACGAATCCGGTACCCGCGCGGCTGTGGTTCTCGATGAACATGACCTGACCTCCCGCCTCGACCTGCCAGGAGCGGTAATCCCGCTTCCAGCGCAGAAGATGCTGGAATGAATTCAGGTGCAGGGAAACCGCCGGAATGTTAGAATCCAGCCGCCGGACACGGTTTTCCTGCCTATCGTCCTTCTGCCAGGTACTTTGCCAGTGAATACTTCCCCCCTTCTTCATGCCGAGCCGCATCCTGCCGAATGCGATCTGATGGGTGACCTCCTGGCAGGGAGCCCTGATACCACGGGAGAAGGGATCCGTGTGCAGGGGGCGACCAAGCCGGATACGTTCCGCCAGCAGGTCCTCGCTACCCATCTGGGCGCTGAGCATCACCCCTGTCCGGCTGTAGAAGCGGCTGTAGAAACCTTCCACTCTCAGACGTCCGCGGTCATAGCCCAGAGAGGCGGAAGCGTGATACTCTCTGGTTCCCGTGTTGTTCAGAAGATAGTGCGCGGTGGAACGGTCCCCGGAATTTGACCAGGTTCCCTGCAGACGCCAAGCGAAATCACCGGGAAAAGCACCTTCGAGCTGTCCGGTAGCCACGTAGCGACGCCCGTTACTTCCGTAAAGTGTGGAGATTCCCCCTTGAAGGGAGCGTTTTCTGAAAGGAAGCGGAGACTGCTCCATGACGATAATCCCTCCAAGGGCATCCGAACCGTATCTTACCGCATCGGAGCCCTTGATTACCGAAACGGAGGAGCTGCCGTTCATGTCCACTTCGGGAGCGTGGTCGGCCCCCCATTGCTGCCCGGTCTGGCGGGCACCGTTATGGATGATCAGTATCCGGTTCCCGTACATTCCTTGGATAACGGGTTTGGATACAGTGGTTCCCGTGCTGATGGAACTTACCCCGCTGACACGTTCGAGCAGGGTGGCAAGCGAGGTTCCCAGCGCGTTCCTGATCTCGGGAGATGAAAGGCGCCGGCTCACCACGTTGGGTGACGCCCCGGCACGTTCACCGGTCACGACCACTTCCCCGAGTTTTTGTATGTCCGGGGAGAGACATACGGTATGTATGCTGCTTTCTTTAAATACCTCGTTCAAAGGCACACGCCGGGAACCGTAACCCAGGCACTGCACGAGGACCGTATCCATGAAACACGTTCCATGGCCGAAAACAATCATTCCACGGGGGGAGCTGACAAGTAACCGTTCCCCGGTCAGGATATAGGCCCCTTCAATGGGAAGCCCGCTTTCCTGGTCAATGACCAGCAGAGTATCGCGTGTACCCGTCGATTGCCGGTCAGCCTGTACCCGTGCTTCCATGGGAGAAGGGAGGGTACATAGGCAGACAACAAGCAGGCACACATACTGGAGATATGCATGAAATGTCATACTTGAAAAAATATAAACGGGTTATAATCTGTTAAGACAGGACATGAAAAGCCCCTGCACGCAATCACAGTGATGGCATGCGAATCCCTCAAGGGAGTTATGACAAACACACAGGGGGTGCACGGAGGAAATGCGGGAAAAGAATGACGATGACATCTGTTTCCCCGGAGATAAGATACCTTACAGGCCTGCCAGTCGGAATATAATCGTATATAAGAATCCCTGCCTCGACAAACGGGGAGAGCGTAAAGAGACAGATGGTACAATTTTCAGGAGAATCGTGACGGGAGTGCCCCTGTTCGTTATGGGATACGCACGAATGTTCCCCGTGAACATGAAAAGCTTTCACGAGGAAAAAGGGCATCAATGTCAGCAACAACATACATGCTATGACAGCCCGCTGTCTCTGTCTTTTTTTCGTACGATCCATTTATTTGCAAAAATAGAAATTAAATTAATAACTAACAATACCTATAAATGGTGATTTACAAGAGTACAAGTAGAGTATAGACGTTGTCCGTACCACAAAGGTTCTCAAGTTGGAATCAATGATGTAGTCTTGCTCTTTACAAATACCGGTATATGCCTTTCACGCTTCTGGAAAAAGCACCTTCGGACCGGACAGCAATTATATCGTATATGGCTGCCATGCATGATACAATTTTTCCTTCTAATATCGCATGGGTGATTTCCTCTCCGACTTTTACCCCGGCATTCATAATAAAGTAAAAATATTTCATCTTATCGTGAGTTGAATCTATTAACCCGTTTACCGATCAGAGACAGAGCCGGATATTTCACTACAAACCAGATTCCCTTTCCTGCGCATACGGATGCCCGTTATCTTCCCTTGCAAATCCACTCCGAGATTTGTTAAAAACGGTTCGTCGATCCATAACCCCGAACCGGACCAGCATCGAACATCCCTTTTTTATCGTGCGGCTTCTCCCGAACAAGGGCGGAGAAACCGATAAGAATATGCCCCTGTGCAAACATGTCCTCTTCAGCATTCCATTCTTCCATGATGCGGATAATCCCACCCGGTCTCTTGCCTATCGCTTCCAGCATATAAACCACCTTTTTCCGGGCCATTTTCAGAGCTTCTATCTTGACTTTCCTGTAATAGGAGAGGATATCCCTATGCTCCAGTTTATCTATATACATCGTATGAATTCTTTTTGTGTCCACCCATTTTTAAATTTCATCAATCAGTTTGAAGTCATGTAACGTGACATCAAATGGTCTGGAAACCAGAAAATCCTATCCCGGCTTACACCAATTATCGCCACATCCTATGTGCAGATTGTCTCCCGTGGCACTCCGACTGTTTTCAAAACCCACTTCAATTCCTCCTCTATCTTGGCGAGAGGAATCTTCGTCCGATATTCTTTCGGTTTGAATACGCCATCAAACTCTTCTTCGAAGTACTCCCTTATTTCGATAATGTAATGAATCCTGTCAGGAACGACCTCTATCTCGGAAGTACCGGTTACCTCTATATAACGTTCGCCCACCTGAGCGCGCAGCGGAAAAAAGGATGAACATGGAGATCAACAATAAAAGATTGAAAACACGCATAACAGTCTATTTACAGGTTTACTGGGAATTTACATGATCGTCCGGTTTATCCATGACTCCATATCTGAACGGGGCTGGAAAACAAGAGTAAAACATGATTGATAAATTTCCATGAAGCACATTAAAATCCACCCCTCCCTGACAATGGAAGGGGTAGATTCACTCCCGGTCTATTTTCGACTATCCTCTTTCCGGAAAACCAAGAAAGACCCCGAGGGTTTAAAATGAGGAACCTTGCGAGCCGAGATGCATATGGTTGTGTGCTGTTGGATATTCTGTGCCTTCTTTGCCGCCCTTTTCTTCAAAGAAAAGGTCCCGAATCCGCGCAGGAATACACTTCTCTCTCTGCCGAGTGCATCTTTCACGCATTTCATGAAACTCTCTATTACCAGGCCAACGGTCCTGCGATCGATCCCAAGCTCCTCGGAGACCCGGTTTATAATCTCTGCTTTAGTCATATCTGAATTTTAATGTTCGCACTATTTTTATCATTCAGGGACAAAGGAAAATTTCCACCGCCAAGGAGTAGCCTGTCCCTCAGATATGTTCCTGCCCGATACCGTCCATACCGTTTGAATAAACGTCATTGTTTCTTCAGCAAGTCACGTATTTCTGAAAGTAACTTTTCCTCGTTGCTCGGGACAGGTGGGGGCAAAGGTGTCTCTTCTTTTTTGCGCCTTAGATTGGAGAGCAGGCGGATGAACAAGAAAATGGCAAAAGCGATGATCACAAAATCCAGCATGGTCTGTATGAAGTTTCCATAGTTTATCGTGACGGCCGCCTGTTCGACCCCATCAACTACCCTGGCGGGTTCCAATTCCCATCTCAGTTCCGAAAAGTTGGTTCCACCTACCAGCAACCCTATCGGTGGCATGATGATGTCTGCCACCACTGAAGATATTATTTTCCCGAAGGCACCGCCAATGATCACACCCACGGCCATGTCTACCACGTTTCCACGCATGACAAACGCCTTAAAGTCCAGTAAAAAACTACTTTTTGACATCCTTTTTTATTTTAGTTGATAATAATGTATCAAACAAAGGTGGATAACAGAGAAACGTGTCTCGGGGTCATCCACCTTCCCTTCATCGTTGTCTGTCGCTATGCTGAGAAATGGCTTTCCACACTATGGCACTGGCCAGACCTCCTGTCAGTGGAGCGACGATAAATAGCCAAAGCTGTGAGATCGCGCCTCCTCCCTCGAAAAGTGCTGGTCCTATGCTGCGCGCGGGATTTACTGATGTTCCGGTGATGGGAATACATACGATATGCACCAGGACAAGCGTCAGCCCGATGACCAGGCCCGCCAGTTTACCGGCCCCTTTCTTTTTATCCGTGGCTCCCAGCGCCACAAGAACGAAAATAAACGTAAAGACGGCCTCAGCGATAAGGGCCTGCAACATTTCCCCCTCAGCAAAGCCGTTGCTCCCTGTCATGGTAGGGCCGGCATGTGGCCCCGTAGATACCAGTGTGAAAAGTACGGCTGATCCGAGAATCCCCCCGATTATCTGGAAAATAATGTATAACAGGGCATCCTTGCCCCCCATTCCTCCCGAGCAGTACATGCCTAGTGTGATCGCCGGATTTATATGGCATCCGGATATTCCGCCAATAGCGTATGCCATGGCGACCACCGACAGCCCGAAGGCTATGGCAACTCCCAGGGTACCCACCCCGGTGGTGACCGCACCGGGCATATCCCCGGCAAAAACAGCACTTCCGCATCCCATCAATACAAGGACCATTGTCCCGATCATTTCAGATACATACCTGTTCATAGCATTTCAAATTACGTGTAGAATAAATATAGTTAATACATTCTGTTCAAGTGAATGCATCTTCCCGGTATTTTCCGGATCACATTTAACGGCTACTGGATTCCGTTCCCGCGTTGATCGTACAGATGCTTACCCGGTTCCAGTCGGGCTCCTCGAACATGTTCCCTACTCCCTGGCCCTCGGCTACAATCCGTTCTTCTGCAATTCCATACTTGCCCACCAGCATTTTTTTCACGGCCTCCGCTCTTTGTCGGGCGATCCGCTCGTTAACTTCCACGCTTCCCTCAGGAGAGGCATAACCCTTGATGAGCACACTTGCTCCCTTATGGTTCTTTAAATAAGTAGCGATACGTTCGACATTCGGGAGTTGGGAGTTGTCAACTGTCGTCCTGCCCTGGCGGAAAGTTATGACGGATTCCAGCGTCTTTTTAGTGTTGTCAATGGTATCTTTCACAATTTTTGGTTCCTGGTTGCGGCATTTGTCCAGCGCGGCCTCCAGTTCCGTTACCTTTCGCACTGCCTCCTGCAATGCCTCGGCATCTTTACCGGCCTGTGTATGAAGTTCATTAATTTTTGCGTTCAAGACATCCACCTCCTGCTGGTCGTAAGCTCTCACTTTTGTAAAGTGGTGTTTCCCGTTACTACATCCGAAATGATACTTCAGACCAACGGATATTTCCCATACGGCCCGTCCGGAATGGAAACGTACGGCTTCGGAACCCATAGCATTCATGTCATAGACCAGGGCAGGTTTCAATGCCAATGTCCATGCCTTGCTCTCTCCCAGGTTGAAATTAAAGTTCAGGCCCAGTTTTGTTGACATGCTGTTCTGATCGGAACCCGTTTCCCGGTTCATATAATAATGCAACCATCCGATTCCGGCCACCGCTTCGATTTCAAAAGGTCTGGGAACCCCGGTATAGGTCCCAAGGAGATTGTTCAGGTTCACCAACCCCAACAGACTGACATTGGAGCGGTCGAAAATGGTCCTGCTTTGTGAGGTGTTAAAGCTTCCGACCGCCTCCAGACCGAAACCGAAAACCGGTGTCAATTGTTTATTCAGTCCTATCCCCGTGATCGGGCGCATGTTTCCAAAGAAAGAGTGATGTGTTAACGGGGTTGTTCCTCCCGCACTGATCCCGATGGACCAGTTGTCCAGAAACTTGTTACCCTCTACTGCGGTCTGGGCATTTGTGTGATACATAAAAACACCAGACAAAAACAAACTGATAAAAATTTTCTTCATCATTTTAAAGTTTTATATTATTTTTTTTGCAAAGAACGTGATTTTGAAAAAGACATATGTTTTCATTTTAGCTCTTTTATTTATCATTTAAGCTCTCAGAACAATCTTATAGATTAAAAATGTACATAATTGTATAAACGATAATCCACAGTTTATGAAATGAATTAAAACACCTCCAAGTAATAACAGGAAAAAACAAAATGACTGTTATTAACAGCAAGTCTGTAATCGAAAGTTTATATTTGATTTCTCACAACAACTGTTTCTGCATCCATTCGGCTGGAGCCTCTCCAAACTCCGCGGAAAACTGTCTTTTGAAGGCGGAAAGGGAGATATCACAGGCCGATGCGAGTTCTTTTACGGTCCTGCAACTTTTGTAATTGTTCAAGACCTTGTTTTTGAAGTCTTGCGAACGACCTATAATCATATAGAAGAAATTCGCAAGTTCCTGCCTGGACTGGAATAGTAAAAGCGAATGTTCCAGAAAAGTTCCTTGGATTTTATTTCGTGAAAAAGGATGCGGTCCGCTCCACCTTTCAAGTAACATTCAAGAAGTTCAAAGAATCTACATAACCGATCCCTAATTTCAAGAGATTCCATACGATATTCGATAATATCCCTCAAATAGGACAATTCTGAAAAGGAGATTCTCTGGTAGGGGCAAACATCATTTTTGAAAGGGCAACCACAACCTTGCATATCTCCAACAAACAAGTGCTAAACAGACTCTCACGGCAAACAAAGACCATTTTCCCCCGCTGAAATAGTAAATTGGAATTCGTTATACGAGAGACGAGGACCCTCCTTCAAAACAAACAGTATGCAGTTATTCTGCAACTCTTCCTCATGCTCCAGCCCCTTATCAAATGTATAGTACCGGAATCCTTCTTGCACGCATCTTGCATAATTGTAACAAGACGTGTGTTCGTTCAAACAAAAAAGCTTCATAACTATTCTCTTTTTATTGATTCAATAATACACTAATTAACAAGTAGTTACACTACAATAACATTTACATTTTTAAGTCTTATAATAATTCATACGTTTCTAACATTCTCTAACAGCGTCCCATTTTATTGCAAATGCATAAAGAGAAAAACGAAAAATCATAATATTATAAATAATTCATCAAAAACAGCAATTTCATGCTATTTATCCGCCTCAAGACAACAAAGACATCTACATTCGAAAAGATTCAATCGACAATGAGAAAATTTCACTTCATTCCTCCAACCAGTCGTCTGAGAGCCCGAAACTCCTGTCACGAAACAATTCAGCCAGACCTGAGATTTGTTTGAAACGGAGTAACTCGTTCTTGTCCATGCCTATGTTGCGCATGATCCAGCTGTCGGACATACCCGATTTTGACAGTTCCGCCACAATACCTGTCATAAGTTCCAGCGAGTGCATTCCCCTGGCCCTGTTATGACGGATAGTCGAGGCCATCCTGTTCGAGATGTCTTTGTTTATGACCGTTACAGGCAGCAATCCGTTCTCGCGCTTGTAAATCCTGACGGATGTTTTCATAACCAGATAGCGGTGGTAACCGTCAACCAGCTCGTAGATATCCTCTTCTTCCCGGTAATAACACACGAGGGGCATCGTGTAACCGTCTTCCCAGATGGACAGTTCCAACAGTTTCATCTCCGGGGGAGCAACGACATTCGGGTTATAGCTGTTGGCCACGATTTTCTCGACCGGCACGGCCTTGACGTTATACGCCGGACTTTTAAAACTTGACATGACAATCACAATTTATATCTTTTCAAAACTCTCTCTTTCATCTCCCTCTCCCGTTTGGTCTGCGTGAAACCCATATACTTGCAGGTATGATCGTTTTTCAGGATGCAGACGCACATTCGTTTGTAAGTGGGTATTTCACGAAATTCAGGGATATCTATCTCGTCTATATACTCCATGCGGACGGGCCTCTTGTCAGTCCGGTATGCCGTGCATTCTTCCACCGTGAACGGTACACCGGCCGCACGCAGCTTCCCGATCGTTTCCTCTCCCAGGCAGCCTCCTTTTTCTCTCCAGAATTTCTGGCTCACCCTCAGTTTCTCCAGGTAGTTCTCCCTTGTCGCCCGGGGAAGCGTGTCAAGGAGGAAGTACATGTACTCTTTCCACGTGAACCCGTCCGGACAACTGATGGAGCGCCAGCCCATCGCAACCGTGTTCCCGTACATTCCGGCGAAACTGACGCCGTTGACCCGGCTGACCATGCGTCCCCAGGTATCCGGATCAATAACTTTATAAAGATGCAGGGTCGAAACGGCCTGTGAGATAAACGGGCTGGCCACCCTCTGGCGGGACAAGGGAATCCCGGCCTGGTAATACAAGTCATACAAACGGTTATAATTCCAACCATACCGGGCATACCCCGTCCACACGTCCGTTGTCTTCCAGTCGTATATCGGGTAGGCGTTATAAGTGTAATATCCTACACGGTGAGTCCACTTGTAGTTGGCCAGCTTATGGTAATTCTTGTCGGAATGAATCGCCCGCCACCGGTTGAAGCTCTCCTGCGTGCGGATCCCCACGAGGCAGCAAACACGCTTGCATCCCTTCTTACGACGTATCCAGGAAGGGAAAAGAGACTGGAAGTCGTAATCCCACAGGCTGTCGTTCCAGAAATCAAAATCTTTCACGCTAAGAGCGGTGCCCGGCATCTGGCGAACCCAGATATTCTGGTACCCCTCATGCCAGGGACGCCAGTACTGCTGGTACATGGAAGTACATGTGGGTACCTTGAAGGGGACACAACAGTGGAACACTTCAAGGATATCCCGGTTGTTGGAAAACATCCTTTCCACGTACTCCGTGCTCTGGCGGTACTGCACCTCGTAATCCATGTGGAACACACCCAGTTTTCTACCGGGTGCATGCATGCGGATATAATCCATGCACAAATGGAGAAGGATACCGCTATCCTTGCCACCGGAAAAAGAGACATACACGTAATCAAAATAGTCAAAGATGATCTTCAATCTCCGGTTGGCGGCCTCGTGGACATCCATCCGGCGCATCATGCCCCACCTCCTTCATGATAACGCATCTTGACATACTTCTTCCACTCGACACAGGGGATAAAATTCTTCATTGAAAAGTCTTCCACGTGGCGTTCGTGTACAACGGCCACAAGGGAACCATCAGAAGAAAAATCATGGATAATACGGTCCAATAACACCTCTATTACAGAGGAGTTATCCCCGCTAATATAGTAGTTATCTATGCAATTGTTTGTCAAGGTCATTTTCACGGGCATGAATCCCAACACCCTTTGCTCATCCATGGCAATGTACCAGACATGGTTACGCGTCGTTTTGAAAGGGTAATTATTATTTTGCCGCAATACGGCCGGGTTCATTACCAAAGGCGCGACAAGGTCAAAAAGCCGACCGTCCAATCCTTGTAACTTCAGAATGTTCATGATTCCAATCCGTTATTACTAAAAATCGAATGTGTACCTATTATGCGTTTGTCCATGATTTCCGGCATTATCATGCCGCAAGCACGTTACAAATGACTATCCGCAAACATGGATATCAATGGGGACGGGAATGATACCTCCTGAGTTTCCAAAAGGGAGAAAAACATAAGAATGAACAATAATGCCACGGGAACGATCTCCACACCCCATTCCCCTATCAGCTCAAAAGTCACGTGCAGGTCACATACCCTTCTTTCCGAAAACATATGACCGGAAAGGCAGGAGCAGAGAACACGGAAAAAACAATTCAAAATTTAGTACATGATATTAAAAAATTATACATTGAAAATCAGAGGAGCTACCCGCCAATCAACTGGTGATTGGCGGGTGCCCTCTGGCTTAAAATAAAAAATCACCTTACCAGATTCGGGTTTTTCTGGGAATCCATATCAGGATATGGAAGATACATCAGATTGTCACTCCATGTCCTGTTCGTATATTCTACAGACTCCTTTACCAAGATCCCGTCGGCGACTTCAACAGCCGTGTTCTCTGCTCTTTCCTTAAAGGTGTCTTTCAGTCTGTTCATACGGAACTGGTCCGCACGGCGTGTGACAAGGGCCACCCAGTAGCCTGCCACCTCCCAACCATGCTCCTTATAAGCCGCTTCGGCAAGGTCATCTGCAGAAAGTCCGGTGAGCGGTTCCAGTCCGGCACGCTCGCGGACATCATTCAGACACTTGAATGCCAACTCGTCCGTCTGCCCCGTCCTGGCCTTGGCCTCCGCATACCACAACAAAACCTCCGAATAACGAATGATTCTATGCCGATGGTCATTACACATGTTCTGACTGGCCGGTTTTGTATAATCATACGGGGCACTGGTATTCACTTTTGACGCAGGATCCCAGTTGACGGAGAATATACTGAACATGGGGTGATGTTCCGGAACGACAGGGGTACCGTCCTCCTTCAACTTCCACCAGTCAACCAACGTTCCGTCTTTCAGACGAATCTTGGGATCATAAGTCGCATCTTTTCTCGGACCGTCAGGAAACTCCTTCCAGAAACGAATTTCACCCCAGGCGTCTCCCCAGCCGCCCAGCGATTCAAACTGGTTACATGAAGTAAGCTCCGAATCCTGTGCCCAATCCACGAACGGTGAATAATTTATGCCGAGCACCGTCTCATTATTATAGTTATTGCTCATAGCATACACATCTTTGTAATCCTTATCGAGCTTATACTCGTATTCACCTCTGTTCACACCCTCAATGACCTCCTTCGCCTTTTCAGCAGCCTTTGCGTAATATTCCGTTTTGTTCATCGGCCAGCCGGCCATAGCCATATACACTGCTGCCAAAGTAGATTTGGCTGCCTGCCGGGTTACATACACATTCACTCCGTTCAGAAAGCGGGGGCTGCCACTGTAACCCGTAGGCAATACGGCCTCAGCTTCGGTCAGGTCCTGCACAATATGACCATACACTTCTTCCACGGGGGATAGAGGTTTGGTATAATCATCGTTGACATTGTCCAAATTCATCGGCAGCGGTCCCCAAAGTCGCACCAGGGTAAAATAAGCGTATGCCCTCCAGAATTTAGCCTGCCCGAGGGCGATATTTATCTCATCTTGAGTGGTAGGTGTTTTAGAGGCCCCCTGTATGATCAAATTGGCAGCCTTTACAATGGCATAATGCATGTTCCACGCATCTTTGACACCCTTGTTGTTGTTTGCTGCGGCAAACTTGTCCATTTCTGCGGCAGGCTGTTTGTTGCTCCCCGGATTGGTCGTTATATCATCCCCCTGCCACTGGGGCAGCTGCATGTTCGTATATACCTGTGAAAGATTGACTTTCTGGTAAAGGGCATATATGCTCATGTTCAATTCATCCTGGGTAGAGAAGAAGTTTTCCGGAGTGAGTTTTCCCCTGGGATCTTCCGTTAAGAAATCACTGCACGACATCAGTGAAAATGACAGGGCAACCATAGTGCCTGCTATTATTTTTATTTTCATAAGTTCTTCTATTTTAGATTTAAAAATTCATCCGGAGACCGAATGTGAATGTTCTTGGGGAAGGATAGGCTCCCATGTCAATACCCGCGTCAACGTCAACGCTGCTGTTCGAGAAGGTAGTACCGGCCGGATCCATCCCCTTGTACCCGGTTATTGTAAAAAGGTTCTGACAGCTGAAAGTAAGCCGCAAATCAGCGAATCCCGTTGTCTTTTTGGGGAAAGTGTATGAAAGACTGATATTCTCCAGACGAAGGAAGTCCGCGTTCTCCAGCCATTTGGTTGAAACCGGCTGCAGATTATTTCCACCTTCGGTCAGGCTCGGGTATGTTGCCGAAGAGCCAATCTTGTCGAATCCCTTCAGATAGGCGTCTGCCAGAGTTACAAAGCGGGAATTCCCTTCGGCCGAAGCCATCGTATATCTTACAAGATTCAAACGCTTGGCTCCGAAAGATCCGTTGAAGAACAGGTTCAGATCCCAGTTTTTATAAGACAGGGAGTTATTCCATCCCAGGGTGAAATCGGGATTGGCCTTGCCGATGACCTTGCGGTCGCCACCGTCTATCATCTGATTTCCATCTACATCCGTGTAAGTGTCATGTCCCTTTTCATCCAAGCCGGTCCATTCATATCCCCAAAAAGTACCGATGGCCTCACCCGGCTTGATAATGGTGGCATAATCAACCATACCGGCAGCCGGACTGGAGCCGTTGATAAAATCATTCTCACCACCGGAAAGGCGTTCCACGCGGTTCTTCAAATAAGTACCGTTCAAGGTGGAGGTCCATTGGAACCGGTCATTCTGCATAATCCGGGCGGTCACGCTCAAATCAATACCACGATTACTGATTTCGCCGTCATTCACCCAAAAAGAGTTACCGCCGACATATCCGGGGATACTTCTTTTAAGCAACGCATCTGTAGTACGCTTATAGAAATAGTCCACACTGAAATTCAGCCGCCTGTCGAACAGGGAGAACTCCAGGCCCAGGTCGAACTGCTTGGTCTTCTCCCACGTAAGCTCGGGAGTCGCTATGTCATTTGCCCAATAACCGGTAAAATTACTGTTGGTTCCAAAATTGTATGCAGTAGCACTCATAAGGCCCATGGTCGCATAAGGACTGATAGCCTGACTACCCACAATACCATAACTGGCGCGAAGTTTAATGTCCTGAACCGAGGAAACATCCTTCATGAAATCCTCATTGCTCAACGTCCAAGCTGCGGCAATAGAAGGAAAGTACCCCCATTTCTTTTTGGCAAAGCGAGAAGAACCGTCGGCACGAAATGTTCCGGTAAGCATATAACGATCCTTATAATTGTACATGACACGGGCCACTCCCGACATCAGCGCCCATTGCTCGTAACCATTGTTTGCATCACGAGAGGAAGCCATACCCACATTCCACCAGCCCACACCCTCGGTCAGCAGGTTGTTACCGGTTATACCCATTGTCCTGGTTTCGGAGGAGGTCACCTCATATACGGCCGTGGCTGTCAGATGATGGTCGTTCCAGGAACCCGTATATGTCAGGTTGTTAGAACTCTGCAGCATCAGGCGGTAAGTGTCATTGTTGCCCATACCACTCTTGGTCCCCACTCGTTTGGAGCTGAAACTATAACTTTTCCCGTCATAATAGTCCACGCCATTGGTTGTGGTGAATGTCAGCCCCTTCATTATATCAAGGCGCAAATCAACACGTCCGTTGAAAACATTGGTCATTGTCTCTCCCGACTGCAACTTTAGGATACCGACCGGGTTGGAAGCTATGGAATTATAAGTATCGGTGTTATAGTTCCCGTTTTCGGCCATCATCGTCATGGTAGGCGAATAGTTCAAAGCAATCCAGATCGGATTATCCTTACCGGAGGCAAAAGATCCCCCGCGACGCACACCGTGGGAAGCATTGATGTCAGCCGTGATATGCAGCCAGTCGGTAAGCTGTGAGGAAAGATTCGCCTTCGCCTGATAACGCTCGTTCTTCGATTCAATGACCACACCTTCCTGGCTCATGTAGTTGGCGGAAATGTAATATTGGGTCTTCTCGCTACCATTGGAAAGAGCCAACTTGTAATTCTGGGTGATCCCCGTACGGAAAATCTCATCCTGCCAGTCGATGCCCGCCGTTCCGTTCTGATAGGATTGCATCTCTTCGTTTGAGAAATCAATACCTTTGACCTCCTTGAGCGCCAGAGCGTAATCGTATGCTCCAAGGATATCGTATCTCTTATATACATTGGAAACTCCCACTGATGCGTCGAACATAATTTCACGCACACCGGCCTTACCACTCTTGGTAGTGATCAGAACGACCCCGTTCGAACCCCTGGAACCGTATATGGCAGTGGACGATGCATCTTTGAGAACCTGCATCGAACGGATGTCCTCGGGATTGATACCGTCCAAACCGCTTTCGCGGACGATTCCGTCAACCACATACAAAGGGTCGTTGCTTTTGCTGATGGAGTTAGCACCGCGGATGCGGATTTTCACGCTTCCCCCGGGGACGCCGCTGTTCTCAACATGAACGCCACTGACACGCCCCTGAAGAGCGTCTGCAACCTGGGTTATAGGCTGGTCCTTGAAATTTTTGTTGTCCAGTACGGCTACGGAACCGGCCATATCAGCTTTTCTTACAGCACCATAGCCAATAACAACCACCTCGTCAAGCACTTCGGCATCTTCCTTCAAAACGATGTTTAACGGGCCACCTGTCCAGGCTATTTCCTGGCTCTGATAGCCGACATAAGAAACAACAATTATATCCCCTTTTTTTACGTTCCTAAGGGAAAAATCACCGTCAAGTCCCGTAATGCTGCCGTTTGTCGTCCCTTTGACAAGTACGGATGCGCCGATAATGCTTTCGCCATTGGCATCTTTGACAACTCCTTGACAGATATCACTCTGTTCGATAATTTGTCCCCTCAGGGAAGGGTAGTCAGGGAACGCATAAACCTGCATCCCACACAATAGCGAGAGCGACAGAATTGCTCCCGCTTGTTTTAAAATGTTATTCATAGATTGTTTATTAAAAGATAAAAAACTATTTCAGCGTTATACTTTATCAAAAAACTAAAATCCCCCCTATTCGTATTTCTTTGATTGAACACACTAAAAACATCAAAATAAATTAATACAATTGGAAGAAACCACCAGCAGATTTTTCCGATCATCCATTTTCAACCTAGACACAAACAGCACAAATATCAGTGCTTATAAATACAACCATTATATCGATAATACTATTTTAAATTCATTAACACGGGTTTTCGGACCGTATTGACGTTTTGTTGGGGAACCTCATTCAACTGTTCAAAAATTACAATCTTATTTTCACCTTTTCTTAGCCATACACCCGGAATGTAAAGGGTCTGTTGTGGTCCCACTTTCCAATAACGGCCGATGTGTTTACCATTTATAAAAATAACCCCTTTTCCCCATGCACGCATATCGATAAAGGTATCTCCCGGTTGATCCAATGTGAATTCTCCCTCATAAATAACCGGGCGATCCTTGAATTGAACAGCCTGCAAAGGTGTGTTCCTGCAGACATTATCGCCAAATTCAGTCAATACAGGACATTTATCCATTGGTAACCGATACATATTCCAGCCACCCGTAATTTCTTTACCGGCAACAGTGACAGGACTGATAATCCCCTTTGTGTTATATACAATCTCACTTCCATAGTTGATACGTCCCATATTCTCCACCAAAATCTGTAAAGTGGCATTGAACGGGATATCTATCTCCATAGAATATGTTCTGGTATTGCGATTTAAAACACCTATTTTCTCACCATCTACATAAACCACGGCATAATCACGTAATCCTGGGATTTCAAGGATTCCACTGATAGGTTGATTGAAATGACGGGTGTACAAAACGTAACCATATCCCTGATTAAGTTGCTCGAACGTCAGAGGAGTAGAGGCGTTCACCGGTTGTATACTTTGTGCAAGAAGCAGGGCATCAACTACCCTCTCCAGTTTTATCGAAGAGATTTCTATAACCGGTATAGGGGCAGGAGGAGCAGGTATGGGATATTTCACATATTTCTGGATGACGGAACGTATAGAATCATATTTTGGAGTGATCCAACCGGCCTCGCTGATAGGAGCATCATAGTCATAACTGGTCAAATCAGGCTGTATATCCCTTTTCTTGTCATAATTGGCACCGCTGGTAAAACCAAAGTTCGTTCCTCCATGCACCATATAATAATTAAATGAAACATCATTTTGCAGATAAGCCTCAGTCTGGCGGGCGATTTCCGAGGCAGAGACCTGAGGAAACGGTTCTCCCCAATGCGACAGCCAGCCCGGATAAAACTCTGCAACCATATACGGTCCTTTGCCACCATGATACTGGTTCACCACCTTTTTAAGATTAGCGATATCACTCTCCCCATTGGCCGTAGGTAGGGCACCTGCCACACACCCGCCCTCAAACAACCAACTTCCATCGGAGGTGAACAACGGAACGGTAAATCCGGCATCAGCCAGCTGCCCTTTGATCTTTGCATTATAGGAACGGTGCTCTTCAAACGATATATCTTTACGCTGGGAAACGTATGAGCCAAACTCATTTTCACACTGCACCATAATGATAGGACCACCTTTGGTACATTGCAAGGGGCCCACTTCCTGATATAGACGATCAATATATTTTTTCGTATATTTCAGAAACTCCGTATTATCCCTCCTTATTTCCATACCTGGTATATTCTGCAGCCACCAAGGATACCCGCCGAATTCCCACTCGGCACAAACATAAGGTCCGGGACGAAGGATGACCATCATCCCTTCTTCCCCGGCAATCCTTATATATTCTGCCAGATTCTTATCTCCGGAAAAATCCCATTTTCCAGGTTCAACCTCATGAAGATTCCAAAAAACATACGTTGCCACGGCATTAAGCCCCATTCCTTTCATCATCTGCAAGCGGTGGCGCCAATATTGGTGTGGTATACGGGCATAATGCATCTCTCCAGAAAGAATAGGGGTTGTCTCCCCATACCGATAAAAATGTCCATCCCTGATCTCAAAAGGAATTTTTTCCTGAGACATGGAATTCATTGAGCAAAGTAACAATAGTAGAAGGCAAAAAATCTTCATATGAAATCTTATAGAATTAAATTATACACATATTATTTATACTTTTACTTTTCAGTCCTACGTAACAAATGATATTTATTTATCGCCCGTATCAGACTCATTCCCATTTTTTCACTTTTACATTTTCGTACTCCTTCACATCCTTGGAATATTATGGCTAGACATTAGCGTACCTATAAAGTTCCCCCATATCTGTTATGACGAAAAACTCATCATAACTACCTGACAGTAAAACACTATCCGATTTGCAGTGGTCAAACGCATTAAAAATAGCATATTTCCTTAGCGCACTATCCCATACGAACCAAGATGATATCTTAAGAAACAAAAATATAAGATAATATATTATTTATTTTTGTTTTGCAAAATTAAATTAGAACACACAAAGAAAGATCAAAAATCATGTAAAATAACTCATGTATTGTCCAATGTTACTATCTTTTTTTACTAATAGACATATGTTTAGCAACATTTTATACATATATATTGTTTATTGATAAAAATATCCCTACGCTAGGAAACGTATGAGCCAAACTCATTTTCACACTGTACCATAATGATAGGGCCACCCTTGATATATTACAAGAGAGTAGTTCCCGAAACAGACAATCAATATATTTTTTCGTATATTTCAGAAACTCCGTATTATCCCTTTTTATTTCCATACCTGGTATATTCTGCAGCCACCAAGGATACCCGCCGAATTCCCACTCGGCACAAACATAAGGTCCGGGACGAAGGATAACCATCATCACTTCCTCCCCGACAATCCTTATATATTCCGCCAGATTCTCATCTTCGGAAAAATTGGTTCAACCTCGTGGAGATTCCCAAAAACATACGTTGCCACGGTATTAAGCCCATTACTTTCATCATCTGCAAGCGGTGGCGCCAATATTAGTGTGGTATACGGACATAATGCATCTCTCTAGAAAGAATAGGGGTTTCTCCCCATACCGATAAAAATGTCCATCCCTGATCTCGAAAGGAATTTTTTCCTGAGACATGGAATTCATTGAGCAAACAATAGCAGAAGGCAAAAAATCTTCATATGAAATCTTATAAAATTAAATTATACACATATATTGTTTACACTTATTACCTTTCAGTTTTAAAACATCCCTGTAACAAATGATATTTATTTATCGCCCGTATCGGACCGATTTTCATTATTTAACGACACAACACGCACCCAGTCAACCCACATTTCTCCCGGCAAATCTTCATCACAGATTTCTCCCGGCCATGTCATCCTGCCATTCAATTCGCCTCCCAACGAGAAGTTCAGAATTATATTGAAGGGATATTCACAAAACGGATACTGTAATTTCCCCTCATCCAAGTATTGATTCCTGTATTTCCAGGTCTCTTTGCCGTCTACATAGAATATAAGTTCCTTTTCAGTACGCTCCACTGCATATACATGATCCTTAGTCACATCAAAGTTTTTATCAGGATTCTTGTTAGTTACGCCCGCAGAACCGTTTGCTCCGTTTATATAATAAGTATGTACTGTCTGATAGATCTGCAAGGGGGTACCTTGAACCCATTCCATGAGATCTATTTCTCCCCCTCTGGGCCATTCCGGTGCTCCTATGGGCATTTGCCAGATAGCAGGAAAACCTCCACGAACCAATTTGGTTAATCTGGCTTTAACTTCCAAACGTGTACCACAGGGAAAACCGATTTTGGAGAATACCCCGCCATTTTTATAAGTCCCGTTATCCTTACAGGCCCTCAACTTCAAATAACCATCCTCCACTTTTACGTTTTCATAACCATTCACATCCCTAAACCACTGTGACCAGGCATTGTTAGCATACGTACAAAGTTTCCAGACTGCTGTATCGGGCACGACGGAGCTACCGTCAAAACTGTCAACAAATAAAACACTATCCGGTTTAATCCGATCCTCTGTCCCTACTCTTTCTTCTCTGGCAGATGCATGGATAATACCCCCGCCTGCAATAAACAGAAAACAATATAAAATTCGTTTCATATGATTATATTTTTAAAAAGATTATAAGCTCTACTTTTTTCTCCAAAGCATGTCACTTGTTATTTTTCGGAATTTTTTCTCATCAGACTTTCGCAGCATGACAACTCCGTTATTCCAGTTCGAAGGCCATCCTCCGATGATGTGCCCCAAGAAAACGAGTTTCAACTCATGCATCCCCTTCTCCAAAGCAATGGAGCGGTCATTTCGGGAATGACGTTTCACCTCTCCACCATTGTTTACAAGTAATTTTCCGCCGACCCAAACCTCTTCCAGATCAGAGGAGAAAAAGTAAACACCATTTTCAGGAATATCAATAAATCCAGTGGCCACAGCAGCATATTGTCTTACGTCTCGCATAGAATTCGTAGAAGGCACGAATGACGTTAATTCCCCCGTTTCTCTGATATCCGTACTGACATCCACACTCTTGCCCGTTTTCATAAACTCCTGCATATTAAGAAACATACCGTATGTCACTTCCATATTTAACCCATGAAAACTCCCTTCTACATCCACAGCAGGCAAAAGTACCTGCTTCTCTATCTGGATTGTACGCACTTTGCTCAGTTTTCCAGAGGATAGCAACGAAGCGATCTTAAGGATACCGTTCTGATAAAAAGAAAGAGGAGAAGTATAAATTTCCGAGGATACTCCAGGTTCAGTACCGTCAAGCGTATAAACTAAGCTAATAGGACGGCTCGTGGTAAATTCCAGAGACACACTGTCTGTAAAAGCGATATGGTCACAAGAACCGCCCGGCTGCTCCGGCAATGGAATGTGGTAATTGACGCCATGTCCGTCCAGACGGACATACGCGTTGTTGATACGCCGTTCAAAATCCACGTAATTCTTGCGTTTAGCATCAGTCCAGGCGACTTCCGCCAAAGCCAAGGAACGGGGATACATGTGATACTCACGGATATCATTATTATAAAAATATTCACTCCAATTATTAGCCTGAACCCCTATTATATGATGGTCCTTCCCAAGAAGCACCAATGTGTCGGGTACGGGATTGTAATTATACACTTTTTCCAAAGTCGAACAACCGCCGATAGCTACAGGCTCAATCTTGCTGTCCCCCTGATAATAATCCAGATAGAGCCCGTTCGGACCGGGAGACATTATCGCATCATGTCCCGATAAAGCGGCCGATATACCGCCGGCATCACCCCGCCATGACATAATGGTCGCCGTGGAGTCAGGCTTGCCTTCCAGAATCTCATCCCAACCGATTATTTTTTTATCATATCGGGCTAAATATTTCCCTATGCGCTCCACAACGTAAGTATGCAGCAACTGCTCTGAAGTATGCTTGCCATCAGGCTTTATTCCCTCCTCCAGAATACGCTTCTGACAAAGGGGACAGAACTTCCAACTCTCTTTGGGGCATTCATCACCGCCAATATGGAAATAGGTGCCCGGAAAAAGGGCAACCATCTCATCAATGACATTTTCCAGGAATGTAAAAACACTCTCCTTACCCGGACACATTACGATATCCTCCACTCCCCAAATATTCCGAGGGGTAACGGGGTCTCCCTTACAGGACAGCCCGGGATAGGCGGATATAGCCGCAAGTTCATGTCCCGGAATTTCTAATTCCGGAATAATGGTGATAAAACGCTCGGCCGCATACGAGACAATGTCCTTGATCTCTTCCTGAGTATAATAAAAGGGGCCGTATTCCACGCCTTCCCCTTCAATACGCCTGCCGCCGATCTCCGCCAATCCTGGATATTGTTTTATTTCAATACGCCATCCCTGGTCGTCCGTCAGATGCCAGTGAATCGTATTTATTTTGAACATGGATAAAACATCTATCTGCTTCTTCACTTCTTCAACCGTCATAAAATGGCGGCAAGGATCCATATGTATTCCGCGGTATGCAAAACGTGGCGAGTCGATAATATTGGCGGCAGGAGCCTCCCAGTCAACATCCCGCACGATCCCGGCACTTTCTATTTCTGCCGGAAGCAACTGCAGAAAACTCTGCATCCCGTAAAATAATCCCCGGGGAGAACACGCTGTTACCTGCACACGGGATGATTCCACATCCAATGCATAGCCTTCCGGAGAGAACGTTGCACAAGAATCCAGTACTAGGGTAATTTCTCCTTTATCCTCCACCTTGACATCGTACCCGGTTGCCAGACTGATTTTAGCGGCAAAATACGTTGCAATCTTTTTTGCCTCAGGGGTAATGGCTCCTATAGAAACACCATCGGACAATTTGAAACTTCCCTCACGCTTTTCTAAAGAGCGGGGCGTGGGAATGATATTAATGCCGGCATTATATGATTTCGCAACATGTCCGCCCTCTCTACACGAGAGTGACGAAATCAAGAATATGCCTGCGCATAAAAACAAGATACTTTTTTTAATATTCATCAAGATACAATTATTGCATTAAACTTTTTCTCTTTGAAGGACAAGAACACATTATGGGAGAGTGGAGAAATATTATTATCCGTCTTTCCCAAGAATACCGAAGAGGACTTGTCGACACAACAATGCCGACAAATCCTTTCAATAGAGATCACCCCTAAAACAAACTTTTACGTCAAAAAATAAAAAATATAAATTACCTATCATATCACATCATAGAATATATCTTGTCAACCTCTACCAGCGTGCTTTACAAAATCTATTTCCACTGATATACCCGCACATAATCAACTTGCATGGTAAAAGGTAAATGTTTCTCGTTTATAGGACCAGCCATCCCCTTTCCACCTGCAACATTCAATATCAAGAAGAAAGGAATATCAAAGGGCCATTGTACTGCGCCCAAACCCTTGTTATAATAGGTTGCGCAAACTTCTCCATTTACCATAAAATCAATTTTCTTATCGTTCCATTCTATTCCCCATATATTCCATTCACCCCGCTTGAATTTAGACCCTGAATGACCAAAAGGATATGTCTTTTGCTCCGTACCAGTAGTATGTACCGTTTGTACAGCAACATCTAAATCTTTTATATGCTCCATTATATCTATTTCACCACTTGCAGGCCATCCCCCATATTTTGAGCTGGCGGGCATCATCCATATAGCCGGCCATGAACCGTCCCCTGATGAAAACTTGGCCTTGACCTCTACCTTACCATAAGTAAAATCAAATTTCCCCCCATCAGTGCGTATACTTCCGGATTTATATCCGCGGGGATCTGTCTCATCCTTCATAAACTTGAGATTCAACATGCCATCTTCACACCAAACAACGGATGTATCATTCGGCTTATAATAATAGGCATGAGCAACATCTCCCCTGGGAGTATAATTCCACTTCTTGGAGTCAACGGCCCCATCGATATTAAATTCATCTGCAAAAATTAAAACCCACGAATTATCATCCTCATTATCAATGGCATCCCTAGCCTGTTGGCTTTGATTGTTAACAAAAGAGGTAGAGGTTTCATCTGAACATCCGACAAATAAACTACAAAAAAACAATAAAGTAAAATATTTCATTTTCATACAATCTCTATTTATATAATTAAATACACGGAAAAGTACATCCGGTTGGAATAAGACATACCTTCCCCTCCAACCGGATACCCTCATTTATTCTTCTTGCTTTTCGTAACCGGGGGTCTGTTCCAAGGCCGAATCATTATTAAGTATCTCATTATCCAACGGCCACAAAACTTTATATGCCTCAGTTTCTTGATTAAGCACCGCTCGTTTACCTTCAATATCCCCTTCTTTGCAGAACACTAATGGAATTCCGTCCTTTGCATTTTTCATGCGGCACAAATCCCACCAACGCTGTCCTTCCTGTACAAACTCCTTATCCTTTTCATGTAAAATAGCTAATTCATTAGTTAGAAAATCAGATGCCTTATATATATGTGAACCTGTCTCAGACTTATACGCCCTATTTCTGACTAAATTTATATATCTCTCAACATTTACATTATCACTCTCCATATTAGCAATCTCGGCTAATGCCAGATATACCCAGGATAAACGATAAAGAATAAAATCACCATCATAAACTCTGTTCCCCTGAGCATTGAGAGAACCCAAATTCTTACATACATGGGTACCATATATGTATAATTCTCCACTTTCCTTTTTCCGATATGAAGGCATAAATGTAGCTTCACGACGAGAATCACTATCCTCAAACTTCTCATAAAGGGCGAACTTATACTCATACTGCTGCTGCCCGTTATTCTGTATATCAAGCGCATCATTCCAAACACTTCCATCCGCCCTGTAACTATCTTTATTGGTCGTCCCGGAAACAAGGGAATAAGTATATGCGCGAGGAAGTGAATTTTCAGCTTCACCCTCCATATAGGAAACGGCCAATATCACTTCACTATTACCTTCGTTATCGGTGCTGAATATACGCTTAAAATCCTGTTGCAACTGGAGTCCATAATTACCCTCTACATTTTTTAAGAAATGCTTGGCCTTTGACAAATCTGATATATCGGCCTTGTTATCACCAATGGTCACTTTAGAATTCCATAAATAGACCTCGCCGGCCAGACATTCCGTAGCGGCCTTTGACCAGCATACCTTATTGCCGTGTCCATATGGGTCGAAACCTGATTGTTCTCCAAAATACTGAAGTGAAGTGTCCAGATCCTTTTTAATCTGTGCCATGACTTCACTGGGTTTAGCCCTCCCCAAAGAAAGTTTGAGCGGGTCAAGCTCTCCTTCGACAACTTCCACACCCAAACGAATGGGCACCCCACCATAGACCCTATAAAGATCAAAATAGTAAAAGGCGCGAAGACCATATGCCTGTCCCAAATAATAATTCTTTTTATTCTCCGGCATAAAAGCGGCATCTGTTACATGGGCAATAAAAAGATTGATATTAGTTATACAACCATAAATATCTCCAAATTTACTAACTCCAGGAGTCTCTCTGGATAAATTCTGTAAAATAATTGCACCATTGGAAATAGTCAGTCCATCTGCACTTACAGCATCCTTGTAATGCCCTCCCCTCAATTCTCCAAAAGTGATGACGTGCTGCCCAGCCTTAGCTCTTAAGGCGTCATGAAGCCCATCCACATATGCGCTGACCTGGGCCTCCGTCTTCCAGAAATTGCCGCTTCCATAATTGTCTATCGGGGCGAGATCGAGCAGGTCCCCGCATGAAGTTGTAACAATAGCAGCTACACACAACACCATATGATTTATAAATTTTATCTTTCTCATCTTATTCCAATTTTTTAAAATGTAACATTAACGCCAAAAATGACGGTCCGTGGCAAGGGGTATCCCGAGGAGATTTCCGGACTCACTGTCCTAGCAGATGTCAAATAACCCAAATTTTGTCCTGTAATTGAGAATTGTAACTTCTGCATATACAGTTTTTTAGACAATTCTTGAGGAAGAGTATATGACAGAGACAACTCCCTGACACCTAAATAGTTGCCCTTGGATGCAAACAAGGTAGAGGTGCGGTTGTAGTTGGCGGTTCCTAGCTGATCACCATATACATAACGGGGATATTTTGCATTTGGATTGCTTTCACTCCAGGTGTTGAAGACATCCTTTGTCGTATTGTAAGTCCCCTGCATACATCCTAAAAACCATGGGGTTTGATTATCGTAAACCCAATAATCAAGCGCGAAATCAAAACGGGCATACAGGCTAAGTCCCTTCCAAGACATTGTGGTATTAAAACCACCAAACCAGCGAGGAGTGGTGTTTCCTATTACCACCTGATCATACTGGTCAATCATGCCATCTCCATTCACATCCTTCCATTTCATATCTCCCGGCTTAATCTCTACACCTTTTGCCTGCTCGGCAGCAGAAAGTCTCTTCCAGGCATCAGGACCATACTGATATTTACCTTGAGCATTACCAGACTTTACAACCAAATCTCCGGGAATGTCATCCATACTTTGGTAAATACCTTCTGCCTGATAACCGACAAGCACGCCATATTCCATTCCTTCCTGAAAACCTCCGACCCACACCTTCTCATCTTCCAATACACCTGTTTCCGGATTTGCAATCTTCCGTCCTGTGTACACCTGCTGTCCTTCCTGTCTGTTGCGCGGCTCTTTGTTATAGGGCAGGGCTATGATCTTATTCTTGTTATAAGTTATATTAAGGGAAGCGTCCCAAGTAAAATCCCTGGTTTCCATAATTTTACCGGAAAGCTGTAGCTCAATTCCACGATTACGCAATTTCCCGTTATTGTTCCTTATAGAAGAGAATCCCGTGGTTGAGGGAAGTGTGAGGTCCGCATATTTGTCAGAGGTCAGACGGTTGTAATAATCGATATCCAGATTCAACCGTCCATCCAAAAGTCCTACATTCAAGCCTATGTCAAAGCTGGCCGTCTTTTCCCAACGAAGGGAAGGATTGGGTAAGTCTCCTATCAGGAAACCGTTATTACCATGATATTTGTTTGAATTATATGAACCTTGAAGGGTATATGGACCGATTCCGCTGGCATTACCGTTCAAACCGTAACTAGCCCTCAGCTTTCCATAATAAAGGAAAGGAAGTGACTCCTTCACAAAATCCTCTTTCGTGAAAACCCAGCCACCGGAAACTCCCGGGAAAAAACCCCACCGGTTCTTACCCAACAAAGAAGAATAACCGTCATAACGGAATACTCCGGAGAATAAATATTTACCCTCATAGTCATAGTTCAAACGACCAAAATAAGACAGGATACGGTAACGGCTATGATTCGAATCTATAGAACGTTTTCCCTCACCCGCATCGGTCAAGCCTAATTTTTTAAAATCATCGGTAGAGGCACCAGAACCGGATGCTGAGAAACCGTTATTATACTGATCATATAACTCACTACCAAGCATGACATTCAAATTATGTGAAGCGGCAAATGTTGTTGTATAGTCCAAAACGGCATTATAAGTCTGAGAGAACTGGCGGGAATAGCTCGCACTGGTTGAACGGGTTCGATTCCATTGTCCCGGAACCGTCTCATAATCCTTGCGCATATTTTCTTCTACAGTATGAAAATAATACCAGCTGGCAGAGGCCCTCAAAACCAACCCTTTGAATAAATTAGCTTCCACTGACTGCACAAAGGTTAATTTTGTGCGTTCATTATCCTGATCGTAACTTTTTGCAACATAAGTCTGGTTACCGTCCCCGGGACTAGGACCCAATGTAGGATTACCGTCCTCGTCTTCAAAACGGACGGTGGGGGGGAGGCTCATCACGCGACCAAAATAATCCGCCTCCGTCCCCCAATCGTTGTTTAACCATACATAATTAGCACGGCTGAAAGTTGCATTGGAAGTCGTTTTCAACCAATCCGCAATTTTGTATGAACCATTAAATGTGAAATTATAACGTTTATACTCAGTAGTGATAGGAGCTCCTGGGGAATCATTATAGCCCAAACTGGCATAATAAGTACCCCTATCATTACCACCGGACATACTGACTGTATAATCCTGCGTAACTACCGGGTTACGAAGATTATACTCCTCCGGGTTTGTCTCTTTGTATATGATTGTTTTGGAAGGATCCAAGGGGTCCGGCATTTCACGCCATCCCTTATCCAGAAGGTAAGCGTTTGCATCTGTTTTTCCCATAATGTTCCATACCATTTTCGGCCCAATCTGATTTCCCGTACCCAAGGCAGTGGAACCTGTCAAACTCGCCGAAGGTGCCCACGGGGTATTTTTATAGGCGGTACGAAGGGCTATAATATAGTCTTCCGCGCCCAGAAAATCATAGGGATTATTAACGTAACCAAGCCCCACATTGGCCCTAAAGTTTATTTCCCGATGTCCTGCCTTGCCTGACTTTGTCGTAATCAAAATGACACCATTACTTGCACGGGCGCCGTAGATGGCTGTAGCCCCGGCATCCTTCAGCACATCCATAGATGCAATATCCTGAGGATTGATATCATCAAAATTATCACGAAGCTGCCCGTCCACTACCACCAAGGGCCCCCCGGAACCATCGAAATTTGTACCACCACGTAATATAATTTTAGGGGACGAGGTTGGATTCCCCGAGGTGAGAGAAACCTTCAAACCGGGAACAGAGCCTGACAAGGCCTGAGAGGGATTGGTGTATATACCCTTGTCCAACATCTGGGGATTGACTGTCGAAATGGAATTCGTAAGTTTGGCTCGTGATACTTTACCGCCATAACCTGTAACAACAACTTCCTGCAAAAGTTCACTGTCCTCTTTCAATACAATCTTAAAATTTGTTTTTCCCTTCACACTCAAGGTTTGGGAAGAGAAGCCGATGAATGATACCTGAATACTGGCATTCTCAGAAACAGAAAGTGTAAAATTACCATCAACGTCAGAGACCGTACCATTCGTTGTCCCGACTTCCACAATACTGGCACCAATAACGGCCTCTCCCGCAGCATCCGTTATTATGCCCGTAATACTCTTCTTCTGTGCTACAGCTACAATGGAGCACAAAAGGAAAATAAATAAAATAAAATTCTTTTTCATGCAATTTGATGTTTTTCATTAAAAATTAATTTTGTAATAATTATAAAAGGGGGATTCAGATCCCCAAAAGTCACAGTTCATGAAGATACAAACAAACACATATCAATTAAATTTGTAGGTTAATTTATGGATGCAAAGAAAATCTGCATAAAATAAAAAAGAGTCAGAAATCATTTAAAAAAACTCATCTAACATCCAGAACATGAAAATTCCATCAAAAAAAGAACCACAAAACAGAATGAAAGGGCCCAAGCTTACATCTTCAATTCCGCTGTTATTTTTGAAGAGATATACGGCAGATACCAGGAGTTCTCACGCCGGGCTTAAGCTCTCCCCCAATATAGAACAAAATATCTCCAAATACAACCAATGAGGAACCGGCCCGAGCCAGCATCGGAGAAGGGACACCAATCCGTATCCACTCACCCGACCGTACGTTATACGCCAGCAGCTGATCATTAAAACGATACCATTCTATAGGCTGTAGGAGATACTCTGATTCACGAACCATCTGATAACGGGCACTGATGGCATCCTCAAAAATATCCCGATTAACCCCGCCTGCACATATAAGCAGAACATCCCCATAGGAGACCGAGGCACCGCCCGTCAATGTGAGAGGTTCACCTTTTGTGGTGAGAGGTGCCTTAACCACCTGCCATTGTCCAGATTCAGGATGGTAACATAATCCATCTGTTGAAACAGACGCATCCCCTCCGGAGGTAAATCCACCGAAAACATACAATTTGCCAAGCAGAGAGGAACACACAGGCTGCACACGTGGCCTCCTGGGAAAAGGAACCTCTGTCCATCCTGCAGAATAATTGTCCAAGCAAAGAGAGAACATGGAACTGGAAGGAATCCCGTTCCTATTCCCACCCAGGACATACAATGTATCGCCCAATAGGGTTGCCGACATATTATCAACCGCATGAGGAAGCGGAGGCAAAGTCTCACATATCAAGCCTGAATCCTTCATGCAATCAAAAGAAAAGGAAAGTACGGAAGAAAACCGGTCGGAAGAGTTGCTTCCTCCAATAAAAATAAGCCTATCCGGCAAGGATACCGTAGCTCCATAGGCCGCCTCCATAGGAAGTTCTCCAGCCTTCACCCAACGCAAGGAAGAAGAGCCATCCACCCGGGCTATATAAATGCCCTTATAATAATGCTTGATCCCCCCTTCCGAAACCGGTTTATCCGGGAAATTGCATCCGCCGGCCATTAACAAGAAATCTCCTAACTTTCCGGCATAGCAACCGGATACTCCCAAAGCATATCCGGATTCTCCATCGGGAAAACCGTTCATGACATCAATTGTCGCACCCCCGGGAATACTAACATCTGACGGGGTACAAGTTGACAAACCTAAACCTGCAATCATACAAACAAGTATATTTTTCTGATAATTCCACATAAACACTTTATTAAACGGAGCGACAAAGATCTTTCCTGGCCAATTCGTAAAATCATGATATATTTCCGAGCAGAGACAGACCCCGCAAAACTCATACTACTCCATGTTATCCGTTTGGGGCCTTAGGAAATAAAGCTGCAGGACAAGGGCACATAAAACACCGACACCAAGTATGGCGAACCCAAATCCCAGATTCCCCTGGTCAGTCCACCGCCCCAACACATGGGTCACGGCCGCTCCGGCGAAGACGCCTGTCATATTCATGATTCCATAGGCTGTAGCACGGTATCCGGAAGGAACAAACTGGCAAAGAATAGGCATATTGTTTGCATCAAAGATGCCGAACCCCAGACCGAACAGCAGACCTGCCCCGACCACACCGAAAACACTATGAGCGAACCCCAACAATAGCAAGGCAGGGATCGTCAACCCCAATCCAATAGCCCCTGTATACACACGACCACGAATATTTTTTAGGACCCAACGGTCAGACAGTATCCCTCCTGCAATTACTCCGAGAAAAGAGGAGAGCGCTATTGTGATCGTGGACAACGGACCGGCTTCGGACATAGGCATATCCAAACTGTCAGAGAACAGGGTCGGAAGCCAATTTTTAGTAGCCCAGCCAGGCAGGGAGGGCACCGCAAAATAGAACAGAATCACCCAAAAGGCGATATTGCAGAATAACAGCGACATTCCTTTGAAGATAGACGGGGAAGGTGCTTTCACCCCTTCGCGACACACCTGCTCTGCCGTGCCTGTCCCCCTGTTCTCACGAAGAAAAAGGATCAGAACGACTGCGTATATGATCCCAATAATTCCGAAGCCATGAAAAGTGGCATGCCAGGAATAGACGGCAGACACGGTGGCCCCGAATCCCCCGATAGCCTGACCGGTATAAAGGCCCGTCATATGAATACCCACGGCTAGCGAACGTGACTTTCCCTGGTGCCAATCCGCTATTAGGGAAAGGCCGGCCGGTATATACAAAGCCTCACTGATCCCCATTACAGCACGCAACCAATAAAGCTGTGTGAACGTTTCAGCGTATCCCATTCCATAAGTAACCGCTGACCAGACAAACAAACTGCCTACAATCAACCATTTGCGATTAAGACGATCAGCGATCATGCCCGCAACAGGACTCATGAATCCGTAAATCCAAAGAAAGACCGCCATCAGACGACCAAAGTTCTCCGCAGACTCAAGCGCCGAGATATCCACTTGCATGGCTTCTTTCATGGTGGAAAGCATCTGGCGGTCCATATAATTGAGAAGGGCCACTCCCCAAAGCAAACCAACCAATATCCAGGGATATATTCTATTGTTTTTCATTATGTCCAATTACAATTTTATATTTTCCGTACCGGACAGACCGGATAAGATCTCGTTACACAGAACATGGCCCTTAATCATCATCCTGGGAATATGAAAAGGTCCTTTGAAGATATTCCCCTTGGCGGGCTGGGCCACACTGCCGTCGCGATGCAGATACCCGTACCATTCTCCGTATTCCAGGTCCGGGAAATGTGCATATGTCCAATCACTAACCTGATTGTGCATTTTCAAGTATTTTTCATCTCCTGTAGCTTCATAGGCATACAAAGTGGCAATGATTGCTTCCGTCTGCGGCCACCAGAATTTCATATCCTGTGAATAATCCTGTACGGGGAGATTCCTACAATCACGAAAATTGATGATACCGCCGAAATCCTTATCCCAGCCCCACTCCCAAGACCAGTCCAGAATGGTCAGGGCTGTTTCAAGCATCTCCTTGTCCCAGCCACGGTATCTGGATTCTTCAAATATGAACCATGCCGTTTCAATACAATGCCCGGGATTGATGATACGTCCGTTAATGGTATCTACAAACTCACCGTTTTCCCCCACAGTCTCAAGCAGGGCATGAAACTCAGGATGCATAAAAAAAGTCTTCAAATCGGAAAGCGAATCATCGATTCTGGCTGTTAATACGGGATTGTCAATAGCCTCACGTATACGGGAAGCTGTATTGATCAGAATCATCGTAATGGAATGCCCCCGCAAGGAAAGGGTATCACAATATTTCGGAGACAATATTCCTGGGGTCGTAATGAAACGAAGCACCCGGCTGAAAAGCTCAAGAGCTTTTTCAGCATACACCCTATCGCCCGAAGCCAACGCATACTCCGACATGGCAATGGCAGCAAAACATTCGGAGAAGACATATCTGCGTTTGCGCAGGGGCCGACCATCTCCCGTCACTTCAAAATACATACGGCCGTCCGTATCGAAGCAGTGCCGTTCAATAAAGTCGATACAACTTTTTGAAGCCGACAGCCATTCAGAATTTTTATCCATATGATTATAGGCAAAAGCGGCAATGAAACCGAAACGCCCCTGAAACCAGACGGATTTAGTCGTATCCATCAAGCTGCCATCCCGGTTTACACATGTATACACACCTCCGTTTACCTGATCAAGGCCATATTTCATCCAGAAAGGCATAATATTGTTTATAAGATCACTCTTATAGGAAGCGGCCCAACAAGTCAAATATTCCGTAACATTCATCTTTACATTGTTTTTAATGATTGGTTATTTATCTTTTTCTTTAAAATTTATTGCAACGGTCAAAAAAGTGAATCTCCTCCAGTTCCGCTCTCATAGTCGATTCCTCCTCTTCTGTCATATTTCTAAAAGGAATGCGATTTTTACCCAGATCCAAACCGAGCAGCTTCATGATTCTTTTTCCAGCCACGATATTACCCCGGTAATGACAAATCACATTGATTACCTGCTGAGCAAAATTCTGTAAATCCCTGGCGCGTTCAAGGTCACCAGACTTCCAAGCGTCCAAAATCCCAACGAGGGTACGCCCATTATAATTTGTCGTACCACCGATACCACCGCGGGCTCCTCCCATAGCCAAACACGGTAAAAGCGTTTCATCCTGCCCATGAAGCATATCAAACTTTCCGTCCTTATACAAACGGCATTGGTTGTATTCATACAGGTTCTCGTATGTATATTTTATACCAGCAAAGTTGGAAATACGTCCGTCCACAGCTTCCAAAAACTCCGTCATGGAAAGATAAACCCCATTGAAAGCAGGAATATGATAGAAATAAAAGGGAAGTCGGGGAGCCCCGCAGGCTATCTCCTGGCAATATGCGACCAGTTCCTCCACACGGCCGATTCTAGGAAAGGGAGGAGCCATCGCACCAATGGCATAGGCACCGACAGACTGCGCATGTGCAGCTAGGCGTCGACTGGAACGGGCGCAGGTACTACCCACATGAACCATGACCTTAAAATCCGCGGGAGAAACTTCCAACCAGCGTTCAGCCAATTTCATGCGTTCCTCATCCGTCAACATATAGCCTTCACCGGAAGAACCGTTAACAAACACTCCCTTCAGGCCATTCTTTACCAAAAATTCAGCATACGTTCCAAGCGGTTCATAATTGACATCACCATTTTCATAAAACGGGGTGAAAGGGGCGTTTATAAGCCCTGTAATCTTTTCCATCATATCTTATATTTGTAAATAAAAAAAATAAATCTACATCACACGCAGTATGTGTTCCTCACAAACAGCTTTATCGAAAGTCCCCTTTTGTTACGGGATACCAACCCGAAAGGTGGATGCCGGCAAATTTTCCCTGTTTACAAGATTCCCATTACTATACGGACGCCAGCCATACCGTACATAGCGTGGACTTTTCACAAATTCACAGGAAACTCTCATCAGCCCGTCTTCCAACACCTCAGCTGTAGCAGGATAATACAGTCCTTCAACCTCAGCCACCTCAAAAGCGCGTATAGGACCATTATCCGAACTCCTCATGCCCTCTCCATAGTCAAAAGTGATTAAAACCTCCCAATCACGAAATTCGGCTTTTCGGAATAAAGGGCCACTAGGAACAAGGAATGTATATCCATAAGTTTTATTCAATGCCCAGCGGCCCAGGCGTTCTCCAACCGGTTTTTTATTTCTAGGATGTACATCCAACGAATCACCATAATCACTTGATACTGCCATACCGGTATTCGGAATTTCAGCCATCATTCTACGCTGGCTGTCACGGAACCACGGCCACGAAGGACGAGCTATACTGGAAAGCTGTACATAATAGAATGGCAAATCCCCATTCTTCCAGTTCTTACGCCAACTACCGACTAAGAGTTTAAAGAGCTTCTCATGAGCTTCGCAATTATGAGCGTTTGATTCCCCCTGATACCAGATCACACCTCTGACGGGATATTGCTCCAACGGCCGAATACCGGACTCGTATAAATAACAAGGTTCATAAGGGTGGCGCTGAAACTTCTCCTTCGAGAGTTTAACATTCAATGCAGCTCTTCCACGTACCCAGTCCTGTATAAAGTCATTACGCGTCCAATCTTTTAATATAGCCGGGAATTGATATTCCAACGTATTCCGGTCAATCCATGATTCGGTGGGTGAACCGCCGATAGCATTACAGATCAACCCCACCGGAACCTTCAAGCTATCCCGCAACATCTGACCGAAATAATAAGCGATTGCAGAGAAATGGGCAGCATTGGCAGGAGTACAAATTTCCCATTCGGTCTCCTTATAATATTGAAGATGATTCAAGGAATCGAGAACGGAAGCATCCCATTGCACTGCGTCCGTGCGCCAGCGCGCTTTCATGTCATACAAACGTAACTGTTCGTCGGCAGCTTGAGGAATGTCTTTTTTGCCGGTAATAGTCTGCCGTAACATAAATTCCATATTCGACTGACCGGAGCATAACCAAACCTCTCCTATCAAGACATTTGTATATTTCAAGATTCTATGAGGGGTAGAAATTGTTAGCGTATAAGGTCCTCCCGCTTTCAACGGTGATAATTCCACGGACCATTTACCGTCCGGTGTAGTCTTTGTAATCCACCGCTGGCGGTCTATGCAAACTGTTACTTGCTCTCCTGCATTGGCTATCCCATGAACCTTCAAAGGAGTATCGCGCTGAAGAATCATATTATCCGTATAAAGCGGAGATAATTTCAAGCCTCCATAATCTCCGGTGATAGCCGAGTAAACTGTTCTCGCCATTATCGCAGCCCCTTCAGCAGCAGGATGAACAGCGTCCGGCAAAAGATAAGGATATGGATAAAGCGGTTCGTGGAAATCGATTAACTGTACCCCGGCATAGCGTGCCACCGTTTCAATAGCCGTTTGTATCTCTCCATGCCAATCACGGGTTCCCGACAAAAAACGGGTATGGCGGTCGGCAATCGGAGTCATTCGTGCAATGATAATCCGTACAGCGGGATTGGCCTCACGGAATGTATCAATCAGCTTCAAATAATCTTTCACAAAAAAATCACGGTAGTTAGGCCAATTGCGAGGGTCGGTATCATTGATACCCAAATGAATGACAACAATATCTCCTGCAAAATCCAATGCTTTCCGATATTCTTCCTGTCGGGTATAAGGGCGATGTCCCTGATTAAGCAGGGTAGCGCCAGGTTTCCCGAAGTTCTCGACTTCATAACGTTCTCCCAGCAGCTTTTGCAACTTCACAGGATAAGATTGTGTTGCACGGTCAGATAATCCTGTACCATAAGTAATACTGTTTCCTACACATGCAACCTTTATCCGTTGCTGGGCAGACAACACCCAACAAACGAACAGACAGACGAATAATAGTAAAATCTTTTTCATTTATTTCTTCCCAATGTAAGGTTTCACAATCTCTACCCATTTCAAGTAGCCTTTCCCCAGAAGATGCAAACCATCATTTGTATAGGTAGTGTTCATCTTTCCGGTTTGTTTGTCTATAAAATGGGAGTACAAATCTATATAGGTCGCTCCTTCTTTTTCTGCCAAGCCGACTAACCCTTTATTGATTTCAGGGATAACCTGCCAATGGGAAGTATGTCCCTTGAACATATTGTAATGGTCGGTGACCGGAAGAACACTTTGCAGATATAGCTTTGTTTTAGGCGAATCTGCCTTTATCTTCCTGACAATCATCTCAATACGGGATACAATAGTATCGGCGGGAGTTCCCCTACTCACATCATTAATACCAATCAAAAGAAATATTTTAGCGGGCTTTCCCTTCAGGATAGCATCAAGACGGTCATATACTCCCATACAAATATCGCCGCTGATTCCACGGTTTTTGACATGTTTGTTCTTGAACAGTTCCGCCCATTCGGCACCGTTTGTGATACTGTTTCCCAGAAAAATAATGTCACTGGATGTAACAGGCAGTTCTTCAAACAATGTAGCACGCTGGTAGTAAAACGTAGAATATTTGCGTTCTTGTGCGCGGCATAACAAAGACAGGGTCAATATGACCACTAAAAAAAAGATCTTTTTCATGACTATTCTTTTTATTTACTCATTAGCATATCCGTTTTTCATTATAGCATATTCAAATCTGCTCATAGCATATTTATAAGTAGTTCTCCCTCTATAATCGATATGTCTCACTCTAGTGTTTTATTTGGTGAGTAAATGAGTCCTTCTACCGCTTTCTGTCCGTCAAGAGTAACAAAGACAGTAGTAAACATCTGTTTTACTAGCCGGACTTCCGGGCTAACAAACTTCCCCACCGGTAATTTCAAAAGTACTTTATTCCAGCCTTTTTGCAGATGAACTTCCAAAGGCGGGCGTGCCACACAATTTTCGTTGCCCAAAGCTATTTCATTGCTTTTGGTGCGGTGAGTAGCTGTCCAGACAGGCGGTAATATTTCCTGTTCATTTATCCAGATACGACTTTCCTTATAATCCCATTTTCCCGGCAGAGGAGGAAGATCGGCTTCGGAGCGTCCGTAATTCTGAAATTCAGCCCACAAACCAACGTTTTGTTCTTTCGGCGAATAGACATAGGTGTAGGCGTAGGCCGTATGGTTTTCTTTCGGTTCTTTATAAAATCCGGGAATAAGCGTCCCCCACACGTGGCGTAAATAGATTCCGGCACCAATAGCAGGACGCACATTGTATGTTTTTCCTCCATAGCTGTAACTATCCTGCAAAGTTTCTTCCGGAGGAAAAGCCTTTGCCAGATTTCCTTCGTCCGGGAAAGCATCTGTAATATTCCATTTCACATTTGTCTGGCGGACATACGCAAACGGATAACCGTCAAAAGTATGTTCTTTATGCCACAACAAACGACGTTCAAAATCGGCAAAACTTCTGAATAGTTCCGAATGCTCGTCGGTTGGAAGTATTGTTCCGTTCTTATCGAAATATTCCGTCCCACCACCTTTCCAGGCACGTTCCGCCATAGCCAGCATATTAGGATAGAAATTATTTTCGATAATCATCCCCCACTCGGTACTGACTAACCTGTCATTCCAGAGAGCCAGGATTGTCCCTGCCAAATCTTCGCTTCCTTGTTCCTTATTATAAATACGACTGTTGTACAATGCTATGATATCACCAAAGGTGTCAAAATGATTCAGATAATGAAAACGTGAGTCAATGGCGGGAATCCCTTTCTGCGCCTTTCCACGATAACTCCAAAGTTGAGTCATGTCAATCTCCCCGGGTTTGTAGTGCCAACCCGGATTCCATGAAATTACTTTCTTACCTTTGGAACGTACATAGGACACCATTTCCGGCACAAAACGGGGATTGGTAAACTGCACTTCATCCGTACCGATATGCAAATAAGGCACATCAAACGTTTCACAGACTTCATCCATCAGCAATTTCAAAATTTTCATCCCTTCAGGACTTTGCATATCATGGCGGAAAGTACGTATAAATGCAGCGCTATGTCCGGGCATATCTATTTCGGGAATCAGCGTCATGTGATGTGCTTTACAGAATGCAACCAACTCCTTGGCTTCTTCCAGCGTATAATATTTGCCGGGCATGCGGGTGGTATTCGCACTATCGTTCAGCATCGGAAAAATCTTACTTTCCAGACGCCAGGATTGATTCTCGGTCAAATGCCAGTGAAAAACATTGATTTTGAATTTGGCAAGCGCGGCGATTTCACGCTTAAGTTCATCCAGTGAAATGTAGCTTCTTCCAACATCCTGCATAAATCCGCGAACCCAGAAAGCAGGCCAGTCGATGATCTCAGCTCCTTGAATATGCGTTTTTGAATTCCTTTTTTCTGCCAGCTGCCTTAAAGTTTGCATAGCCCAATAAACACCGCGTTCGGTTACAGCCTCAACAATTATCCGCTTCTTTGTGATGCTCAGTCGGTAGGCTTCATCCTGGTTCATCGGTATTTCGGGGAGGGTCGGCAGTAATTTAACTTCAATAGTACCAGTTGCCTTGGGGGAGACGGTTCCTCCCATTTCGGAGATAAGAGTTTCCCACTCCTGTTGAAGCACAGGAGTGGAAAGCTGTACCTTATTCACCTGAAAGTTTAAATGAGAGGGGGTAAACTTTTGCGGCTGGGGGAGCAGGTGATAATCACCTGCTTTTACCACTGAAATTGTGCATAAGTTAATTATAATATATATAAATAATATGAGTCTGTTTTTCATGATTACAGGTCGTATGATAATTCCTATTGTATTATATCTCTCAGCCGGATTGCCTGAAAAGTCATATGAGCGACACTGCTTTCATATAATATGCCGACTGTCTCTTTATCAATCATTGTCAAACAAGAATATCCCCAACCGTCACCTTCATCCAGCATCACTTGATGTTCGGGTAGCCAGGTGATACCTCTATCCAGACTGGCCTTGATCGTGATATGATGACGACCTTTTACCGTATTCGGATTGGAGAACAAAAGAATATCCTTATTTAATGTGTTGTCTGCCGCTTTCACGCTGATTAAACTTGCCATACACACCGGTTCCTGTAAAGCTTTACGGGAAGAAGGATGTTCTGTCCAAGTCTTACCGAGATCCTTGGTAGTAGCGACAGCACGACTGCCTCCACGGTTATCTCTCATATTTAACATCAGTACGCCAGGCTCCACTTCCGCTACCTGGGCCTCTGTTGTATTGGTGCGCGCATAGTTATGGATTTTCCATGTTTCGCCACGGTCTTTGCTATACATAATTCCCGCATTCGGAACACGCGTAGAATCGATAAACTGAATCGGGAATACCAATGTGCCGTCTTGCATGGTGATACCTCGTCCCGGTCCTTGCAAAAGGAAATACCAGGATGGATCTTTCACCTGATCTGTTATATTAATAGGCTCCGACCACGTTTTACCATCATCCGTACTCTTTGACAATACCAACTGGGCCGTATGATTCATATGCATTCCCGGATAAGAACTCCACCAAGCACGCTGATTACCCATTCCATGTGTCCAGGCTGCTACCACCCATGCTGTGTTGGTCTTGGTATCCACCAAGATCGAAGGATCTCCAACGCCGTTCTGCGCAGCAGGCAAACCGCCAGTTTCACCAAAAGCTAAAGGTAAACGCATCTTCTCCCATGTTTTACCACCGTCTACACTACGGCTCAAACCGACGTCCACATGTTCCTGCAAATCAACACTGCTGTTATAACGTACATCATAAACTCCCAGCAATGTTCCTTTATTAGTAGTTGCCAACCCCGGAATACGGAAGGCAGCCGAACCATCATCACCGGCATGGCGTACCCCCACTCCTACCCTATGAGTTATATTCTCCGATGAAACCGTATGTATAAGTGCTTCTTTATTATCAACCTTAATAGTAACAATCTTAGCTGACACTTTATCTAGCAAAGAAGCACTCGGTTTCATTTGCAGACTGATCCAAAAATAGTTGACCCCAGGAAACAGCTTTTGACCGGCATTTAACAACACTTTCCGCCCGGGATTATCCACCTGTGTTTTTTTATCGAATAAGAACGGTTTGCAGCCAATGTCTTTCCCGGGTCATTGCGGGGAATATAAACAACGGGGGCGAAAAGATCCTTGCCATAATTCTGACGCGCTTCTGTACCCCCATAATATAGTTTGACGGATTGGATATTGACAAATTCACATTCTGAATCAAATTGCAAAGCTACTTCGTTTAGTTTTTTATCGCTTTCATCTGTGGTCAAACGCATTAAAAAAAACACGTTATCCTTACGCTCTATCAAGATTGGCAGTTGCGTTTCATGCACATAAACAGTATCTGTAGCCTGCGTAAATACGGGGTATAAACTCAGTAAAACAAAAAGTAAATAAAGTCTCATATTATTAAATTTGTTATTTTTGCAGCAAAAATAGGAGAGAGGATAAAAAGAAAACTCAAAAATCATGTAAAAAGAATCAGATATTATCCAACGTTGTGTTTTTTCGTTTAAGAATATGAATTGACAAACATTTTATGTGCCAATATTGTTTATTAAATAAATGCAAACTTAGAATAATACGAAAAGATAAAATGCCCAGAATATTTATACTATTTACGTCATTAATATTACTCTATGCCTCATCAGCTTCAGGAGATGAAATAAATTATCAATTTACGTCCATTTCTGTTGAGGAGGGGCTATCCCAATCGACCGTCCAATCCATTTTGTTGGATAAAAAAGGGAAGCTATGGATAGGAACAAGAAACGGACTAAATTTTTATACGGGACAAGACCTAAAAATATTCAAGAGCAACTCCAAAGACAGGTATTCTTTACCCAACAATGAGATTCTACATCTAACTCAAGACTCTCTAAACAATATATGGATATCCACCCGTAAGGGACTGGTAATATATGATGAGAAACACGGGAATTTCATTCCTGTTAATCAGGATATAATGTACTCCTCTTTATGTATATCAGATGGTATACTTTTCGGAAGCGAGAACCGGATATATAAATACGACTACAAACAATGCTCCTTTAAATCCATCAGTATTAAAAATCAAGAAGATACAGGCAACGATATAACTAAGTACAGGGTACAAAAAATTATAGCATTTTCTGAAAGAGAGGCACTAGTCGCCACCAGAAGAGATGGGGTATACGTATTGGACTATCAGGCCATGCGACTGAAAAGGCTTTTCTCTGGTTCAAACAATATTTTACAAGGGGCGTATCTATCGTCAAACGGATATATATACTTATCCTTCTGGGGACAAGGTTTGTTTTGTTATGAAAAAACAGGTAAGTTTATAAAACGGTATACAAAAGAAAACTCCGACCTAACAAACAATTATGTATTGGATATCGTAGAGAAGGAAGGGTGCCTATGGCTGGCGACTGACGGAGGAGGAATCAACCGTCTGGAACTGTCTAATGAGAATTTCTCCAACCTCTGCCATATTGCCGGAGATGAAAATTCGTTGCCCGTAAACTCCGTCACTCTATTATATCAGGACAGAAATAAAGGTCTATGGGCGGGAAGTGTCAGAGGAGGAGTTTTCAATATCAAAGAAAGTCATATACGTACTTACAAGGACTGCCCCTTGGGAGATATAAACGGGATGAGCGAGAAATCGGTATCCTGTTTATATGAAGAATCCGATGGAAAACTATGGATAGGCACGGACGGAGGTGGAATAAACCTGTATGATTCCCAAACGGGATTTTTCAAGCATTTTCAGTCCAGCTATGGAGACAAGGTGATTTCCATTGCTCCAGTATCAGAAAAGGAACTGCTCGTATCGGTTTATACGAAGGGGCTCTTTTTATTCGAAAAGAACACGGGAGTTTATCGACCATTTACGATAGTAAACGACAGTATCAATTTCAGGCAGTGCTTTTATGGATATCTTCCACGAGCTCACCGGGTGTCCGAAAACAAAATATACATACTTAGTAAGGATGCATGGGTATATGACATAAGCAATAAAAAATTCTCTGCATTCAAGGCTTGCAAAAATTACCAATTGCCGCCTTCTCTCATGGGGTATTCCGATGCGGAGATATCTCTGGCTATGAGCGCAAACAAGATATTCCAGATCACTAATAGGAATGATAGTATCGGGCTGCTTTTCCAGATAGACGAAAAAGAAGTCATCACCGCGATCGATTGTGACGGACGAGGTAAGATATGGGTGGGAACGACAGAAGGAATGGGATGTTATGACATAAAAGCAAAAAGATATTATAAAATCGTATCACAGTTATTCAGCGATATTGACGCACTCCGCTATGACCCATCTTCGGAGAGGGTATGGATTTGCGCGCAAAACCAGCTGTTCTCTTATTGTACAAAAGATGAAAAGTTTATCCAATGGAACAGAAGCGACGGGTTTCATCCCAATGAAATAATATTCACTTACCAACAACGGCCTAAGAAAAACAACCCTTATCTTTATTTCGGCGGCACAGAGGGGCTGGTGCAAATTAACACAGATATTCCGGACCCTAATGAGCCATATCTCGAAATAGTACTTGATGGTATAGAGCTTAACGGACGCCCGCAAACATCGGATATAGATGTACGGAACATAAAGATTCCATGGAAATATAACACACTCGTACTGCGGGTATATATTAAAAATAAAGAAATTTTCCAGCGGGTTCCATTCCGATACATTATTAAAGGAGATGTTGATAAAAGTATTGAATCTTATAATCCGATGCTGGAGCTCCCCAACCTTCTCCCAGGCAAATACCACATTGAAGTATCATGTCTGACAAAAGACGGAGATTATACCATTCCCGTCCATCTGACTGATATTCATGTCACCCCGCCATGGTATAAAACGGACTGGTTTATAATCCTATGTTGCATTTTTCTTGCAGGAGGAATTATTGCGGTTATATATATTCTCAACAAAAGAAAAGAAATCAAAATACAAAAGAGATTAAAAGAATACAGACAATATCTTAATGAAAAGAAGATAGATTTCCTTATTCACATCAATCATGAATTACGTACTCCCTTGACTTTGATTTATGCTCCACTAAAACGCCTGATAGACAAAAAAGAGTACAAAGAGTCCCCTCAATATCTGATGTCACAATTGCAATTGATATCCAACCAAGCGCAGCATATGAGGGAAATTGTGGACATGGTGCTGGACTGGAACAGTATGGAAGCAGGCTACAGTAAATTAAAAGTACAAAGATGTAAATTAGACGGGTGGATAGCTGATATTGTCAAAGATTTTACAGATGAAGCCAAGGAAAAGGGAATATCCATAAAATTACAAATGGACACCGATATAGAAGAGATATGGCTGGACAGGCAAAAATGCCACACTGTACTGTCAAACCTGCTGATGAATGCGCTAAAATTCAACATGCCTGAAAGTTGTATAACGATAAACACACGGAGGCTTGAAAACAAGGTCAGAATATCAGTCGTGGATGAAGGGGCCGGCATACAGGATTCGGATATGGCAAACCTTTTCACACGGTTTTATAAAGGCAACCACAAGGAAAAAGGGAGCGGGTTCGGATTATATTATGCCAAAACAATCATGGAAATGCATGGAGGGGGGATTGGGGCCTATAATAATACCGGCAGAGGGGCGACATTCTATTTAGAGCTGCCGTTTCTTGATATCAATGAAAAAGAAGAAGCCACGAGATTGCCACAAAAAGAATCTCCCATTGCGGGCACAATCCAAGATTCGCCCTTCGATTGTTCCGGGAAGACCGTGCTTGTCGTAGAGGATGAAAAAGAGCTAAGGGAGTTTCTTGTAGAATCCTTAACAGGGACCTTTAAAAAAGTTTATGCTGCAGACAATGCAATCTCGGCACTGGAGACATGCAGAAAGAAACAGCCGTCTGTCATTGTCAGTGATGTTATGATGCCCCAAATGGATGGTTTCGAATTATGCCGCCAAATAAAAAATGACATCCGGATAAGCCATATCCCTGTAATACTGCTGACAGCGCGGTATGACCAAACAGGAATAACAACCGGATATAAATCCGGGGCTGACTCGTACATCCCCAAACCTTTTGATTTGGAATCTCTAAAGACTGTTATCGGCAATATTTTAAAAAACAGAGAAAAAATATATAATCAGTACGCAACTGCAAACTGTTCAACTTCCTTGCAGGATTCGACAAACAGTAAAGCCGATGAGGATTTCATGAAAAAGATAAATGCAGTCATATATGAAAATCTGTCTGACGAAGGCTTCTCCGTCCAGCAACTGGCAGATGCCATGGCTGTCAGCCGGTCTTCACTATACAACAAGATAAAAATAATAACAGGGCTGGGAGTCAATGACTATATAAACAGATTACGCATAGAGCAGGCAATGTCACTACTTGTTAATACTAATTTAAATATAAACGAAATAAGTTGCGAAGTGGGCTTTACTTACCCCCGATATTTCAGCTCAGCGTTTAAAAACATGACAGGAATGACTCCAAAACAATTTAGAAATGAAAATAGAACTAGACAGACAACAGATGGTTAAGGGCAAAATATATATAATAAACCATACATAAACATATAAAATCAAAAACAACGTAAATCAACAAGCACTGGCATTTGGATTAATATTGAAATCAATAGGCAGGATTATTTGGGCACAAGGAGATAAAATCGCTTGGTTTTAGGGAGAGCATCTTGCTGTGAATTTTCCAAGGCATCAATATGATGCAAAACCTTCTCTTTTTAGTACAATTCGTTTCCGAAGTTCCACTTATATTTTGGTTCATTTCAAACTACTCATAGTTATAATACAAAATATATTTATATTATTAACATATTAAACATTAACAAAATAGTGTTTAATTGTACAAATATACCCGTTGGCGGAATTAAATTAGCACATCTTTAAAACTCTGCCAATGGATATTATTATTCACAATTCTATTGATACCTAACATATGTTATATACAATAATATATGCCGGATTCTTGCCTGAAACTTATTGTATCTTATGTTTATATAAACGAAAAATCTGTCCGCTACATTCACTTTGGAGTTGAAAAGGACGCATGGTATTCAATAGGAATATGAAAATGTGGATTTTTTCTACACTTGTGGTCGTATTTCCACATACAGCAAATGTCTATCACAAATACATACCATTGATTTTCATTGTTTTATGAGTGTTTATGCTTTTGGTATGTGTTTTGCTGACAAATAAAAAAAATAACAGTAAACAAAAAACAACAAAAATTGCATGAAACTCACATTCATCTGTAAACGAACGGGCGGTATCCTGATGCTGATACTACTTCTGCCACTACCCCTATTCGCCAAAAAAATGACCGCTCCGCAGGGAGAGACACTCCTCATCTACACACAGGAGAAAGAGGCTGAACAAGAAAACCGAAGGATTGAAGGCACGGTGACCGATGAGAACGGGGAGACCGTTATCGGAGCCACTGTAATGGTAAAAGGGAGTCCTGAAAATGGAACCGTGACCGGCATTGACGGAAAGTTCTCACTGGAAATACCCCCCAAAAGTATTCTGGTTGTCTCGTATGTAGGATACAACACGCAGGAAATCCGTGTGAGCCGCCGTGTCAACATGTACAACATTGTACTGAAAGAGGACACCCAAATTTTGGAGGAGGTGGTGGTGATAGGTTACGGTACGGTGAAGAAAAGCGACCTTACCGGATCGGTATCCACGGTAGGCAAACGCAGCTTTGAAAGCCAGCCGGTAAAGAGCGTGTCGCAAATCCTGCAAGGACGTACCCCGGGAGTCGAGGTGACGACAACCAGCGGCATGCCGGGAGCCGGAGCTCGTGTACGCGTACGCGGTACCACTTCCATCAACAAAAGCAGCGATCCGTTGTATGTCATTGACGGCATAATCTCCACCAGTGGTCTTGACGGACTCAACCCGCAGGATATCCAGTCTATGGAGATTCTGAAAGATGCCTCCTCTACCGCCATCTATGGCTCACGGGGGGCCAATGGCGTCATTCTGGTCACCACCCGTAATGGAGAGACAGGACGTGCCCGTATCAATTTCGACGCCAAAATTGGCCTTGCGAATGTACGCAAGGGATACGAGTTGCTTAATGCCTACGAATATGCCCAAGCCCTGAACGAAATCCGGGGTGCCGGTACTATCCCTTCCAGTGATCTGGAAGCCTACAGAAACGGGAGCAAAGGAATCAACTGGGTGGATATCATGACCCGTACCGCTATGAGCCAGGATTACAGCCTGGGAGTGTCAGGGGGGACAGAAAGTGTGAAATACCTGCTTTCGGGCAACCTGCTTGACCAGGAAGCGGTGACCATCAACTCAAAATACAAACGCTATGGTTTCCGGGCGAATGTGAATGCAGACGTACGCCCCTGGCTGTCCGTATCGGCCAAGATCGGAACCGCAATCATCCATCAGAAAAACGGAGCTCCGAACTGGTTTAATGTCATTAACTATTCCCCCACCATGGAACTTAAAGATCCCGATACGGGAATATACAACACCGACCCCTACAATATTGGAGGTGCCAATCCCTATGCATTGCTGGCTGAAAACCGTAGTGACAGCTACAGTTACAATGTCAATGCGAACCTCACACTGGCATTCAAACTAGCCAAGGAACTCACTTTCACCGTGCAGGGAGGTTATGATTATGACCACAGCCCGTCCTATTCATTCAGTTCAAAACTGACCGCCCCAGGAACCATCAACAGCATGAGCAACAGCAGCAGCCTGCACCGTTATTGGCAGAATACCAACAGTCTCGTTTACCAAAGGGCTACAGAAGCACATACGTTGACCGCCACCGGCGTATGGGAAATCAGCCGGAGCTATGACACGGGACTGCAGGCAGGCGGCTCCAACCTGAACAATGAAAGCGTCGGTTAGTGGAATGTGGCTAATGCGGCCGTACGTAACGAAAGCAACTCTTATACCGAATCCTCACTGGCGTCCGGTATCGTCCGCGTGGGCTATGATTACAAGAAGCGTTACTTTTTTACGGCCGCACTACGTGCTGACGGCTCCTCCAAGTTTCGGAAAGGACACCGCTGGGGATGGTTTCCTTCGGCCGCGCTGGCCTGGGACATAGCCAAGGAATCGTTCATGCGGAGCCAGCATGTCTTGAAGCAGCTGAAGTTACGCGGCAGCTATGGTGTAACCGGGAACCAGGCCATCGGCGCGTACAGTACGCTGGGGGCACTGACCAATACACTATATGGCTGGGGGACCGCCACAGGATTTTCCGGATATTGGGCAAACCAGTTTGCGACACCCGATCTGACCTGGGAGAAAACCTCACAGGTAGATGTTGGCGTCGACCTGAGCCTCTACGGGATCGACATTTCATTCGACTGGTTCCGGAAGCGTACCACCGACCTGCTGTTCCAAAAACAAATTCCTCGCTATAACGCAGGAGGTACCTATTGGGTCAATGAGGGCAAACTGAACAACGTTGGATTCGAATTCTCGCTCGGTACCTTCCCGGTAAAAGGTACTGTCGTCTGGGAAACCAATCTGAACGCGGCTTATGTGAAGAACGAGGTGACGGACCTTGCCGGCAATGATTTTGTACTGACAGCCACATACAGCGACTTGGGAGGCTCCATGCAAATCATGAAACCCGGACATCCGCTCGGTTCATTTTACGTGTACAGGTGGAAAGGTTTCGACGACAAGGGAGCCAATCTTTACCAGAGAGCTGACGGTTCGTTGACCACTGCTCCCACCTCGGAAGACCTGGTCATCAAAGGGCAGGCCAATCCCAAATGGACTTTTGGGTGGAACAATACCGTCAGTTGGAAAAATTGGACATTGAACCTCTTTTTCAATGCGGCAGCCGGAGTGGAAAGACTGAATATCAGCCATTACGCCACGGCCTCCATGACAGGGGGGACGCGTTTCATCACCCTGCGAGACTCCTATTACCAAGGATGGGATAAGGTGAAGGACAAGGCGCAGGCCCGTTATCCCAGTCTGACCAATACGGACAATAAAAACTATGCAAACTCGGATCGCTGGCTGGAAGATGCCTCTTTCATCAAACTGAAGAACATCAGTTTATCATACAACATTCCGCGCAGAATCGCCAAATTTGCCAACATACAGCTGTCCGTCAGCGCTCAGGACCTTTTCACCATCACCGGATATAAGGGAATGGATCCCGAAGTGTACAATGCCTATGACGGACTGGATTATGGGGCATACCCCATTCCAAGGACTGTGACATTTGGAGCTAAATTTAATTTTTAAAATTTCATTAAACAAAAAAATGAATACAATACAAATAAAAATGAGTACCGTCGTATTGCTCGCGACCCTCATGGGCGGACTCACCTCATGCAGCGATTTCCTTGATGAAAAACCCTACGGACAACTCACCTCTGAAAATTTTTTCAGTAACAAGGAGGATCTGGACGCATCCCTCAATTCGCTATACTCGGTCATTGCAGCTTCACAGGCCAGCAACAATCACATCGGCACCAATTTTCTAGCGGGCGATGACATCTCCACCCATCCGTCCAGCAACAAGCAGTCATTGCGGGAGTTTGACCAATTCAGTCCCACTGACAACAACACATGGATGGTAACCCTGTGGGAACAACGCTTCAAAGTGATCAAGGCGGCCAACTTTATCATAAACAATGCTGGCCGCACACCGGAAGTGCCACAGGAAACCATTGACAATGCCATAGCCCAGGCCCGTTACTGGAGGGCATATTCCTATTTTTACCTGGTAACTACCTGGGGAAAGGTCCCCATGATGCTGGAGGAAAAGATCGATTTCAACGCTCCTCTGGAAACCGAGGAGAAAATCTACGAACAGATTCTGACCGACCTGAAATATGCCGAAGAAAAATTGCCGCCACTATACACGGAAGAACCGTACGGACGCAACGGCATAAATATCGCCGTCAGCCAGGGGGCGGTAAAAGCAACGCTTGCATATGTGTACATGTGCATGGCGGGATGGCCGCTCAACAAGGGGACAGAATATTACAAGATGGCCGCAGACAAGGCCGAAGAAGTTATTGACGCAGCAGATGAAGGTACCTACTACTATAAATTGCTTGATGAATACAGCCAGGTTCACTCTATAGCCTACAACCACAATAATCCTGAACTGCTGCTAGGCATATATTACAACCGGGACCGTACACCAAACTCAATCCCTGTGACCGACATACCCCTGGAGGTCATACAACATGGCTGGGGTGATACGAACGGGGAGATCAAGTTCTGGAAAGAGTTTCCGGAAGGTCCCCGTAAGGAGGCCACTTACTTCCCTAAAATCATACTGGCGGACGGACAGCCGCGTGACTGGTGGGAGGACCCCAGCAACCAGCGGGAGGTGGTGGCACCGGTCTTCATGAAAACGGTCGAGTCGGCTACCCGGGGAAAAGAATTCGATTACACGGATCCGACCTCCCTGCCAAGCAACGGGGAAAAGACCGTACAAATCATCCGCCTGTCACAGGTATATTGCTGGTTTTCCGAATCTACAGCACGTTCCGGACAGGTTACCCCAAAAGCGGTGGAGATGTTAAACCGCGTCCGCAACCGTGCTGACGGTAATCAAACGGATATGTACAACATTGCCATGAGTGCCGAGCAACTGGCTGAAGCTGCCTACAACGAACACGGGTGGGAAATGGCCGGATATTATTGGGCGGGACTTGCCTGCAGGGCAAGGGACATGTTCCGCATGTACCGTTTCAAGGAGCATTTCGAATACCGTAAACAGAATCCGGAAATAGAAGTGGCCCCAGGGGTATTCCGCAAAGAGAAGGTGCCTGTAACCGGCGCATGGGATGACAGCAGGATGTATGCGCCTTATCCATACGAAGACGCAATTTTGAATCCTAACCTGCAATAACACACATGTTCATCGACAGACTGGAAAAGACTGCGTGTGTCAACGAGGAGCTGATTCTCATTGATACACGTCTTGCCGTCTTAAAATATGGAGTCATGGTAAATCAGGCAATCATTAACTTGTATACACCAACTTCATACCGGGGTATCAGGGTGAAATGCATACGGTCGGGAAACAACCTGCCAATAACAGGTAACCTTAAAGACACGCAGATAATAGGGAGGGCACTCCACTGTATGGGAACGACAAAAAATGAAGAAATCGCTTTATGGTGGACTGGACTTCATGTACAGAGGTAACAAAAGACCTCTGACCATAAAAGTAAAGCTGGTGAAAAGAAGAACGCTACTTTAATAGTGGAGAATATTTTACTATTTATAAAATAGGCTTAGTTTGTTTTGTATGGGTGAAGAAATGAACAAAACTTACAAATCTATTGGGAAATCTTTTCTTGAATATTAAAAGTTAATTTGTTTAAGCTTAACAAGGAAGAAATAGCTTAATAAGTTGTCCTATTATTCATTATAGTTTGAATGTTGTTTTTATAATTGATTATTGGTATTTACTATCGGTATTCTTTATGTTTTTCTCTCAATCTTGCCAGCCCACTTTTGAGACAAAACAAGAATTGTGCAGATATGTCTCCTTTATTAGAGAATTAAACAATTGAAGTTACGCCTGTCAAATGTACAACAGATAATAGCATTCAAAGAAAACGAAAGAACAAAAAGTTTTTGGATAGTATTTCGTACAAAGAGGAAATATGGACACAGGTAACTACTCCCATTAATAAAACCTAAATGATAAAGGAATCTCCTCAATGGGCAATATAGTTATCAAGCCTCAATACTGTCCCATTCGAGAACGGCAAAGCAAAGGTTACCTTCTCCAGTGAAAACAAAGAAGTGCCCGATTTTAATGGTAAAAAGCATTACTGAGATAACCTTGATTAGTATTATATAAAATAATTATCCGCAAATTCTTTGAACCATTAATCATGAGCTATTGATGAAAACTGTCAGAATACATGTGAAAGAGAAATGGATACTTCTTTACATAGAACGTTGGTTGACAATTCTTTACCTTGAAAAAGATAGGAATAGAATCGAACGTACTATGGGTATCACTCAAGGTTCCGTGATAGGTCCGATTCTGCCCAATCTGTTCCTGCACTATGTGTTTGACAAGTGGATGGAGATATATCAGCCTGAATCCCCTTTGAGCTTTACGCCGATGATATCATCTGCCATTGCAGAACAGAGAAGCAGTCTCTTTTTTTTAATATATACTGACAGAACGTTTTGAAAAATGTGATCTGGCTCTGAATAAAGACAAGACAAGGATAGTTTATTGCAAAACCGGAACACGGCGAGGCAATTATGAACACACTTCCTTTGATTATCTTGACTTTATTTTCAGACCAAGGACTGCAAGAAGTTCCAAGACGGAACGCATATTGACGTTCACTCTCGCTATCAGCAACAAGTCTAAAATGAAGATACGTGAAACCATCAGGACATGGTTTCTGAACAGGCTGTTGCTGTTCAAGCTGGGGAAATAGCGGAAAAGTACAATTCTGTCATTTGGGGACGGATACACTATAACACCAAGTTCGGGAGGTCTGAATTTTGGCAAGTAATGGGATATCTGAATATACGGTTGTCACGATGGGTCAGAAAGAAATACAAGAAACAGGAAGGTGGCCCCCAAAAGGCCTGCACATGGCTCATAAGGGTCGCAAGAAAAGATTCACGAATATTCTCACATTGATTGAGAGAAAGGTTACATTCCTCACTAGTTTGAAAAGGTGCTGGCTTGAAAAGCTGTGTGATGGGAGACTATCAGGAACGGTTCTGTGAGAAGTGGAGGGTGAAATTCTCTTCACTTACTCGACTTCTTGTATATCAGAGTTATCACATGGAATAAAATATCCCCGATACCTCCTATTGTAAAAAGGAAAAGAAAAGACGTCAGGTATGAAATAGCAAAATGAATCAAAGTTCTTTCAGTACTTAGGAATCACACGAAATAACAATAGATAGCTCTCAAATCCAGTTAACCATTGCATTTGCAATTATTAGCATTTATTATGGGGCAAAGATAATAAGAAGTTAATACTCTTACAACTTTTACTATATTTTTTTATGCCAACATAATTTATATGATAAAGATTTAATAATATTAAGATTTCCATTCATTCAGTTAGCATTGATATGATAGAAGAAACATGCGGATAGCGTTTACAACTCTTCCTATAAACGATAATCAACTATATCCCAAGTATATACATAAGAATAAGGTAGAAAATAGGTATTATACCTCCCACTCAGAAGCATTATAATATTAGGCCAAGCATCTTCACCGTTTTACACTCCACTTAGTATACCATTAATAATCAATCTAATACAGATGGTAAAAGTACTGAAAGAACTTGTTTTTATTTAGCTCTATTTTTCAGACAGCAATCAGCATAGTTCAGCAATGTTATTGAGCAGACTTAATATTATAAACCAAAAAGCTAATGCCCATGAGAACCTGAAAGAATTCCCTCAAACCGATGTAGATTAGACAGTCTGATCTATATCCTCCAAATCACATTTTATGTTTAACCGAATAATTTAATGTATGACAAAAAGAACTTACCAATTTCCGAAGTACACATGCCTTCAAGAAATCAACTTTTTGAAGATAGCAGGTATCAGTCTCCTGCTATTCTGCACGACATCACAAATTGCCGTAGCAGACAGTTATGAAAAAAATGCTGTCACAGCCACACAGCAGAGTAAAACAGAGAAAATAACAGGTAAAATAGTCGATGAGAGCGGAGAGGCCATCATCGGTGCCTCGGTAAAAGTACAAGGAAGCACTATCGGTACCATCACCAATATGGAAGGAGAGTTTATGATACCGAATGTCCCCAACAAGGCCGTACTCGAAATCAGCTACATCGGATACAAGCCCTTAGAAGTCGCTGTCGGAAAATCCAAAGACTTACACATCACGATGGAAGAAGACACTAAAACGCTGGATGAAGTGGTGGTTGTAGGTTATGGTACTACCAGCAAACGCAAGACGACTTCCTCTGTTGCTGTTGTGAAGGCAGAGGAGATTTCCGCTGTTCCGGTTCCCAACATCACACAGAGTCTTGCTGGTCGTGCACCGGGACTTATCGTCCAGCAGTCCGGTGGTGGGGTGAACGCTAAGGCAAGAATTTCCATTCGCGGTGGTGGTGATCCTCTATATGTAATTGACGGCATTATTTGTGAATCACGTGACTTTGAGAATTTGAATCCGACCGATATTGAATCAATGTCTATCTTGAAGGATGCTTCTGCAACCGCCATTTATGGTGCACGTGCAGCCAATGGCATTATCATGGTGACAACCAAGCGTGGCTCAGCCAGCAAGATGAATGTTGAATATTCGTTCAATTACACCCTGAGCCAACCGGCTGATTTGGCAAAGAAAGTAGATTCCTATACGGCGGCTTCTTATATTAACCGAGGTCTTGAATACGACGGTTTTTCTCCCAACTACACTCCAGAAGATTTGGAATTGTTCCGTAGCGGCAAAGATCCCCAGGGGCATCCCAATACGGATTGGCAGGATGTCATAATGCGCACTTTTGCTCCAGAAATACGTCACAACCTGACTATCAATGGCGGCTCTGAAACAATGAAGATATATACTAGTCTGGGATATTATAATCAGGAGTCTATCTATCGTACCGATTCGCATAACATGCAACGTTATAACTTGCGTAGTAATATGGAGACAAACTTTAGGGAGATCGGACTGAAAATGACCACTGGAATTGACGCATACATTGTGGATGAGGAACGTCCGTCAGTGGGATCTGCCAGCGGCTACTATTATGTGTTTTCACATGTGCAGAACAAGAGTCCTATGGAAGCTGCCTACAATCCTTATGGTCAGATATATAGCGGGACACCGGACAACCCCCTGTTGGATATTGCAGAGGATGGCGGTTATTACCGCTCAAAGACAAGTTCTGTCAGAGCGAACCTGAAGCTTGACTGGGCCTTTCCCTGGGTGAAAGGACTGACATTGAAAGCTGCTGGCAGTTACGGTATAGCCAATGACCGTGAAAAAGCCTGGAATGCGACCCCAAAACAATATGATTGGGAGGGTAATCCGGCTTCTTCCACCAAACCATCCCTAAACAAGGACGCAAAATATCATGATAATTACAACTTACAGTTTTTTGTGGATTATGCCAATACTTTTAACGAAGCACATACCGTGGGCGCGACATTCGGTATGGAAGCTTCAGGGAGTGATTATGACAACATGTGGATAAAACGTTCCGATTATATATTTGATGTAGACCAAATTGGTGCAGGTCCGGTGGCTACGGCAGAAAACAGTTCAGGGGAAGGGGCGAATTACCGTCGCGCGGCTTTTATTGGCCGTGTAAAATATGACTATGCCGCAAAATATATGATGGAACTGAACATCCGACATGACGGTTCAGACTATTTCCCGAAAGGCAATCGCTGGGGTACTTTCTTTTCCGGTTCGTTGGCCTGGGCTATGTCTGACGAGAATTTCTGGAAGAACTGGAGAATCGATAAGGTTCTTGATCAGTTTAAAGTGCGTGCATCTTATGGTGAAATCGGTTTGGATTATTTAGACTTGGACGGTGATGGTGTTACTGACCGTTACACTTATCTGACTTCTTATTCGCTGAGCCAGCGCGGTGCATATATCGGGGGGGAGTGGTTTCCGGGATTTAGCGAGGGCTCCTTGGTAAGCAATGATATGAGCTGGTATGTGACAAAGGATTTTAATATCGGATTTGATTTTGCTTCATTGAACAGCCGGCTTTCTGGTTCTGTGGATTATTTTACAAAAGTGACCACCGGTTATTTGGCATCCCCTTCCAATGTGGGATATACGGCCCCGCTGGGTAAGAGCTTACCCGTAGTCAAGTCGAATGGAGAAAAAGTACGTCGGGGATTTGAATTCATATTACAGTGGAAGGATAGGATCGGCGAATTGCAGTATGGCATTTCTGCCAATTATACGATGTATGACGACCGTTGGAACATCAATCCGAACGAAGCGGAAGCCACATTGAAAAATCCATATAAACGAACGACACAGGCGGGCTCCCATTATGGTAGTCTGTATAAGAATCTGGGGTATTATCGGAATTATGAGGATGTGATGAATTCTCCCAAACGTAACGGTTCCAGCAATCTGATGGCGGGAGACCTGAAGTATTATGACTTTAACGGTGACGGTAAAATTGACGGTGATGACCAGTACCGGATGGGTAAGGGCCCCTCTCCGAGTGGGAATTACGGCTTTACAGTCGATCTGGCATATAAAGGTTGGTTCATGAACATGCTATGGCAGGGTGCTTTGAATTATAACATGTATATGGATGTGAGCCGCATGGGTGGAAACAATAACTACAATCCAATTCTTTATGAGTTCCAGACAGATATATGGGCTCCGGATAATACAAGTTCTTTGTATCCCCGTCAACACTCCAGCGCATCGTTCAATGGCAGCAATAATTTTGTAGGTACGGACTTTTGGCTGGTTGATGCCAAATATCTCCGTTTAAAAAATTTGTCAATTGGTTATGACTTCAAGCGGAAACTTCTGAAGAACGTAGCCTGGATGTCTAAATGTACATTGTCTTTGGCCGGTTATAATCTATTGACAATCAGTCCGGCCAAGAATCTTGGTTTTGACCCTGAAGCGGGTAATGCCAATGGTTATAACTATCCGGTGTCAAGGGTGTACACTGTTAGTCTGAATGTCGGATTTTAATTTTAACAAGATAATAATTATGAGAATAAAGAAATATATATTGCCGGTTTGTCTGACAGGCATTATAATTTTACAAAGTTGTGAGGACTTTCTTGATACCATGCCAAAAGAAAGTTATAGTGATGAGACTGTTTGGGCAAGCCAGGGAACAGTGGATGCTTTTGTTGTGAACAATTACGCCAATTGCTATGGTTACTATCTGGATTTCGAGACTTGGGAACGTTGGTTCGCCAACAATATGACCAATTGCCGTCAAGCCGCTTCCGGTTATACCAGAGGATTGATGGAGAACACTTTTGATTGTGGTGTAAGCGGTAATTTTGGTGTCATTCGCAATTGTAATCTGATTATGGAGAAGGTGACCGAGTCAACGATCCTTGATGAAAGTTACAAAAAACGTTATATGGCGGAAGCCAAGATGATGCGTGCTATGGTTTATTATAACCTGGCACGTCAGGCCGGACGTTTCATTTGGGTGGACAAGGTGCTGACTACGGAGGATAATTTTGATATCGGATTGACCGGGAGTATTGCAGAATCATATTCTTATGTATTGAAAGATCTTCGTGAAGCAATTCCTGATTTACCTACAAACGTCAAGACGGGCCGTTTGAATAAGAATGCAGGATATGCCATGTTGTCCGAGGTTTGTTTGACTGCGGCGGCATATACGAATAATGACAAGTCATTGTATGTCAGTCCCGATGTCGATTTGTACCAGGAAGCGGTAAAGGCTGTAGATGCGATTGAGGGCATTTCTTTGGATCCCGATTATGAAAGCATCTTCAACGAAAAGGGAGCCTATACCTCTCCAGAAATCATTTTGGCCCAATATTGGGCGGAAGACGCGACACAGGTTGTGTCTACCGACATGATTAATCTGGTTGCTAATATTCCTAATACGAAGCTAGCGACCACTGGCTGTAAACCTTTGTTTAATAATGGTGATATTTTTAGTGGAGGATGGATGGAATATTCTCCTACACAGAATTTGGTGGATGATTACCTGGTGGTTGATCAGAACACCGGAAAAGCAGTACGTTGGTATGAATCCTCCCAATTTGTGAACGGTGTGCGGTCCCTTTCCCGTGACGAGGTATTGAACAAGATTGAACATAAGGATGATAAAGAATTGGTTGAAGGACAGTTCAAGGCTTGGGAAGTTACAACTCCGGGAGTGAGCATCAGTGATTTGATGTATAGGAATCGTGACAAACGTTTTGATGCTTCCATCCTGCATGACGGCTCCCAATTTTATGGTGAGACTCTGGCTATGTGTAACCATGGTAATATGAGTCGTTGGGCCACGTCCAACTATTTTTCGGATCATGCTCCTGTGAGCAATTATGCCACTCGTAAAGGCATTTACACCAATTTGAGTCCATATTTGTATTATAATGTATCGACACCATACCATAAGGTTGTATTCCGTTATGGCCGTGCCTTGCTGAACAAGGCTGAAGCGCTGCTCCAATTGAATCGTGTAGAAGAGGCGGTAGCTGCCTATAACCAGACACGTATCCTCCATGGGGGGCTTCCGGCATCAACGGCAGGCAGCTTGGAGGATGCGCGTGAAGAATACATGATTGAGCGCCGCGTGGAATTATTCAAGGAGGCTGATTTCTATTTTAGTCTTCTGAGGTGGGGAAAGTACGGCTGGAATACATTCAATAATGTCAAAGGCGGTATCATAAAGGAACTTTGTGAACCGGCCACATTTATCGAAATCAGCAAGGAGCGTGAGGCCGCCTATGTGGGTAATATACAAATGAACAATGACCAGCGTACATTTGACGTCAAGTCATATCTGTTCCCAATACCCCAAGGGCTGATTAATTCCAACCCGGCAATTTCCAGTGCGGATCAGAATCCTGGATGGGAATGATAATATAATGTTAATGATTAAAAAAGATGATTATGAAAATAAAAGATATAAAATGGTTATTTTTACTAGTTTGTATGTCTCTTATGACAGCATGTGACTGGGAGGATCTTCCCGCCTATGAAGAGGCCGAAATCACTGCGGTTCAGTTCTATTACCGTTGGCCGGGTGAGACTAAAGATCCTATTACCGGTGAACCGGTAGTAAAAGAAAAGCAAATGACAACAGATTCAGATGTCAGTTCGGAAGGAGGTACGATAGAGGCGAGAGTGACTGTTCCTGGCGCTTCCGGTGATTTTAACGAATCCGTACGTGCCCAGGTTTCTCAAAATAAACTTTGGGGTCAAGTAACAGTTTCAACTGCCGCCCGCATCATTCCGATAGAAGGAAGTTCCGCTTTAGGCACTCCCGATGATTGGAGCTCACCGCGTAAGTTTGAGGTAACGGCAGCTGACGGAACAAAGAAGGTATGGACTATTAAAATCGTGGGTTTTAACAAATAATTGCATACAGGAAAGATATCCGCCAGCTTCAACATACGGCATTGGCCATAAGGGGGCGTTTTTACAGCGCCCTCTTACGGTTTCGGTTATGACAGAAGCGGATATCCTGATATATTGATATATAAATGTACCCTATTCATTTATTGAAAATATGTGCATTTAAGATTCTACATTATATATGCTGAAAGATAATAAAAAAATAAAACGATTTGTCTCTTTGGATGTGCTAAGGGGAATTACTGTAGTGGGAATGATAATGGTCAATACCCAAGGGGTAGGCAACAAGTTTCTTTTTTTGCGTCATAGCCTATGGGACGGCTGTCGCATAGCTGATCTGGTATATCCTTTCTTTCTTTTTATTGTGGGAGCCGCCATTTATTTCACTTTTAATAAAACAGATTATGAATTGAATAGACATGTAGTGAAAAAGATACTGAAACGGGGCGTTTTGATGTTTCTGATAGGTTTTTTGCTGAATATATTTCCTTTCAGTAGTGATCCGTCCCACTGGCGTGTATTCGGGGTAATGCAACGCATTGCGATTGTTTATGTGTTCGCTTCCTTCTCAGTCCTGTGGTTGAAATCTTTAAAGCGCATTGCTGTTCTGGCAGCGGTGATTTTAACGGGTTATTGGGCTCTGTTAGCTGTTCCGGGATATACTCTGGATGATAACATAGTGCTGTGGGTGGATCGTTTCCTGTTCGGTGAAGAGCACTTGTATACGGGATATGGCATTCATTTCGATCCGGAAGGGCTAGTAAGCAGCATTCCCGCCATAGCGAATGCACTGCTGGGATATCTTACTTCCGCATTACTATTGAATGACCATAAAAAGAACAGTCTGCCATGGCGTGCCGGAGTGATGGGAATCGCTCTGATTGTCGCCGGGTTGTTATGGAATTTGGTATTTCCTTTCAATAAACCACTTTGGACCAGTTCATTTGTGCTCTATACTTCTGGTTGGGCAATTGTATCATGGATTGTTGCTTTTGGAATAATAGACTTAAAGTGTTGGAGGCATTGGACCATTTTTTTTCAGGTATTTGGAACAAACGCATTATTTATTTATATATTATCTGAAGTGCTGTTGATACTCAACTATATGTTGCCCTTCAATGTCGGTGAAGAGATTTATTTCGTAAATACATGGCTGGATAAATATCTGTTTAGTGTACTGACTGAAACGCCGATACGTGCGATGCTTTGGGGAGTGTTCATGGTATCGGTCTGTTACTTAGTCACATATCCGTTATATAAGCGGAAGATCTTTATTAAGATTTAGATATATTTTACTGTTTCTCTCTGCATAGTTTGCTATGGATGTTATAACGCTACCGCCTTCTCTGGCCGGTGCTGTTATGAAGGCAGGAGAAACGCTGCTTTTAATGTTATGTCTTTCATGACGCCGACCGATTATTGTCATTGGCTGCATATATGTATTGGAAGAGTATAGAGTTGAGAAAAACAGTATTTTATATCCGAGATGGCTGTTGAAGTTTGTGATATAAAATAAGGAGAATCCGATAATTGCTGGATGAAAAAGTGTTTATCATGCCGAATCTGTAAACTTTATATTTGTCATTGAAACGATTGGCAGGCTTCCAATACGGTATAGAGAAACAAAAATAAAAAATGGCGAGAGATTATTCCGTTTACTTTTTTTGTAAATTTGAAGTGTAAAATAATTGGTAATGTAAAAAATATAGATGTATGAACCATAGAAAATTCATTAGTTTATCGTTGCTCTTGGCTGTGTGTGCAATGGTTTATAGTCAACCTGTCCAAGAAGTAGGGCGGGTAATTGAACGTTATGCCATGGGACGGAAAGTGCCTGTAAAAGTATCTGTATCGCTTGACAAACGGAATGGATGCGATGTGTTTGAAACCTCTGTGAAAAATGGGAAGTTGCATATCAACGCCAGTAGTGGTGTGGCGGCCTGCCGAGCTTTCTACGAATATGTGAAATCACAGGGAGCCGGCATTGTTTCATGGAGCGGGAATCGTTTGGAACTACCGGCTGAATTGGCGGATCTGGACAAGCGGACCGTGATATCTCCTTTTAAACATCATTATTATTTCAATGTGGTGACTTTCGGCTATACCACCCCTTATTGGGACTGGGCACGTTGGGAAAGGGAAATTGACTGGATGGCTTTGCATGGCATTGATATGCCATTGGCACTGGTAGCAAACGAGGCTATTTCCGCCCGTGTGTGGAAAAAACTCGGATTGACCGAACAGGAGATTGCAGATTATTTTGTAGGTCCTGCGCATCTCCCATGGATGCGTATGGGGAATATCAGCGGTATTGACGGGCCATTGCCCGCGGAATGGCAGGAAGCTCAGGTAGATTTGCAGCATAAGATACTCAATCGTATGAGGGGGCTCGGCATGAAACCTGTTTGTCCTGGTTTTGCCGGTTTTCTTCCGCAGGCCATGAAACGCATATTTCCCGGCATGAAGCTGATTGAAACCTCCTGGTGTGGCGGTGCTTTCCATAACTGGATGCTTTCTCCGCAAGATCCTCTTTTCAGTCATATCGGACAGATGTTCATCGAAGAATGGGAGAAGGAATTCGGAAAGAATGATTATTACATTGTAGACAGCTTCAATGAAATGGAAATTCCGTTTCCACCGAAGGGCACCGAAGAACGTTACAGTCTATTGGCGGATTATGGTGATAAGGTGTATGGATCGATCAAGGCCGGTAATCCGGATGCCGTATGGGTGATGCAAGGATGGATGTTCGGCTACCAGCGCGGTATTTGGGATTATGAGACGCTGCAGTCCCTAGTGAGTAAAGTTCCGAACGATAAAATGTTACTCCTTGATCTTGCTGTGGACTATAATCGTTGCTTCTGGAGATCCGAAGTGAACTGGGAGTTCTACAAGGGGATGTTCGGCAAGGAATGGGTGTATAGTGTGATTCCGAATATGGGTGGCAAATCTGGTTTGACGGGGGAATTAGAATTTTATGCCAACGGCCGTCTGGATGCGCTGAAATCAAAGTACCGTGGAAACTTGGCGGGTTACGGTATGGCTCCGGAAGGAATAGAGAACAACGAGGTCGTGTACGAGTTGGTTTGCGATGCCGGCTGGAATGATAAGGAAATAAATGTAGATCAGTGGCTGCTTAATTACTCGCTCTGTCGCTATGGTAGAGTATCGGATAAAATAATGGAATTCTGGGGCGGTTTACGGGGATCCGTATACGGTTCTTTTACTGACCATCCACGCTACAGCTGGCAGTTTCGCCCAGGAACTGTCCGCAGGGGGAGCATTAATGCCAATGATACTTTCTATCGTGGTATCGAGGTCTTGGGGGAGATTGTTCCCTATATGAGGAAATCACGGCTGTTTGCCGTGGACATGGCAGAGATGACAGCACAATATTTGGGCGGTAAAATCGAAATATTGGCACAGGCCATCGATCTGGCTTATCAGAGTGGTGACCCGGACAGGGCCGCCGTTATGGAAGCTGAATTTGAGGTCCTGATGCTAGGTGCGGATCGTTTGCTATGTTCACACCCCACCATGCGTCTGGAAAACTGGTTGGCATACGCCCGCAATTGTGGGAAGACACCGAAGTTAAAGGACTACTATGAAGGAAATGCCCGTCGTATTGTTACTGTGTGGGGACCTCCAGTGGATGACTATTCCGCCCGTATTTGGTCGGGAATGCTCCGTGACTATTATCTGCCGCGTTGGAAACATTATTTTGCCACCAGACGTACTGGTAAAAAATTTGATTTTACTGAATGGGAGCGTTCTTGGGTGGAAGAAGTACGCGGCTTGTCGGAAGCAAAGCCGTATGAGGATGTGTTGGACGCATGCGTCGGGTTATTGACCCGTGCCAAGAGGATTGACAGTTCATTGTTGAAAGACATGGATGGAGAGTTGTTGGGAAGTTGGTTTCCTGCCGATGTCAGCAATGATTGGAAGGAAATTGTATGGAACATACCAATGGAGAAAGTGGCTTTGCTAAAAGGCATACGTTTTCAATGCACCCACAGTGCCATCAAATTGGAAATTGCAGAAGTGATTCTTGAGATGGACGGTGTGGAAGTGTGTAAAGGTATATGGCACGGTACTGTAGGTAGAGAAAACATTAGTAATACATATATGTTGGACATTCCAAAGGATGCAACAGGTAATAACTCCTGCCATCTGCGTGTAAGAGTGAAAAGTGACAATCCAAGTGAATCTTATGGAAAAGTAATGATGATAATGGAGTAAAGTAGAAATGGAATATTTAAAGGGGAGGCAAAAGAGTGCGTTGTTATTTATTCCGTATGGCGGAAGTTACATGTATTTTATGTCACGGAGTAGAATACGGGTTGCTGTCGAATTCAGAATAAGAGTATTTTTTTAATAGATTACCATGGGGTGTTCTACGGCAATCTCCATATGTTGGGAAACAGATCTTAATCTTTTTATTTGATTGGAGTTCAATGTTATAAGTTGTTTTTTGTAATAATGTTATTCAACTATTTAGGCACTATAAAATATTTTTTTTGAAAAGATTTGCAAAATAGTTCCTATGTTTAAAATCGGAAGTGACGGATAACATACGATAGCCCTAAAAAAGCTATACCATTATAGTTAACTTTGTAAGTGATAAAAAACAATATTAACTCATAACGATATATCTTATGAAACGTGTACAAAGTAACACATTAGATTTTAGTGGACAAAATATTTACGTAGGAATTGATATCCACCTTAAGAGTTGGGCGGTTGCCATCCTGTCAGAACACAGTGTTCTGAAGTGATTCAGCCAAAGTCCCGATCCGGCGGCCTTGCACAAGTATCTTGTAAGCAACTACCCGGGTGCGAGTTATCACTCGGTCTATGAAGCCGGCTTCTGTGGCTTTTGGATACACGAGAAGCTGATGGATTTAGGGATTAATAACATCGTGGTCAACCCAGCCGATGTTCCGGCAATGAGCAAGGAGAAGTCGCGTAAGACCGATGTGGTGGATTGCAACAAGTTGGCTCGTGAGCTACGTTCGGGTTCATTGGAAGGAATCTATGTTCCGGGGACTGAAACCCTGGAGATGCGCTCTTTGATAAGACTGAGAAACCTGATTGTAAAGGACAGTACCCGTGCCAAGAATCGCATCAAGTCATTGCTCCGTTTTCATGGAGTGGATATACCGGAAGAGTTTACCCGCTGTTCCATAGGCTGCTGGTCGAAGCGTTTTCTGAACTGGCTGCACTCTCTTGAGTTGTCCACGGAATATGGTAGGAAAACGCTTGAACTTCATATTGAACAGTTCATCTGCCTGCGTAAGATGCTTTTGCAGGAAACACGTGCCATCCGCGAAATATCCCGAAAGGCTCCTTTTGAGAAACCGATACGGTTACTGACCTCTGTTCCCAGAATAGGTGTCACCACAGCCGGCACCCTAATGATCGAATTTGATGACATAGTCCAGTTTAAGAATGCAGACCATCTTGCCTCTTTCATTGGTTTGGTTCTCAAGTGCCATTCAACCGGTGAACATGACGGGACAGGTGATATAACCGTGCGCCGGCATTTCATGCTCCGTTGCCTTCTGGTGGAAGCGGCATGGGTAGCCATCCGGAAAGACCCGGCAATGACAATGGCTTACACGGAATATCGCAAGCGTATGAATCCTCAGAAGTCAATCATAAAAATTGCCCGAGGGTCGGTGAACAGAGTTTATTTTGTACTCAAACACGAAAAGGAATATGTACCATCTATCGTCAAATAGCATAGAATCCTATAAGGTAAAACAGCTTTCTTTTGAGGGAAATACTATCATAATTATGCGGCTTTAGAGTCCGCTCAAAATAGTCTGTAACCCTCATTAATGGTTTGACTGATAAAGGAACTTGCAGCCCCTTGGTGGTGTCTGCTGTGGAAAGTTTGTTTTACCATAGGATTTTGGTTCAGGTTTTCTTAGCCATATCAGACAGTATCAGTAATACAAAAAGAGAGGCTCTAAGTTTGCAGTTAATAGATAAGAGGTCGGAAATTTATTTTAAAAAAGTCAA
>OBUX01000069.1_pt1 | contig 98406 bp, 162 predicted proteins | sample 1501181 | NCBI WGS metagenome assembly OBUX01 (sample SAMEA2579935, study PRJEB22360) | human gut metagenome | biome: human gut; feature: human-associated habitat; material: faeces | place: Denmark | collected 2008/2010 | reverse complement strand
CTATTCCGAACTTGCTTTCGGAATTGTTACTATTCCGAACTTGCTTTATAACTAAATTCCCTTTAATTACTAACATATTAACGTGTATTATTATTCGTATACAAATAATACATGATAGGAGTTTTGGAAGTCTGCTGGTACTCTACTTGGATCAGAAGTAAATGTTTCTTTATTGTCTCCAGGTGGATAGCTTCTAAGATAAGAAGGACCTTCTTTGTAATTAAATGAAGTAACTGTTAACGATCCGTTATTTCCAGCTTCAGATGTACCCCAACTATATACCATACTTTTAAGAATTGTACCATCAGTAGTAACACCAGAGTTTAATCTGTATGTACCTGAATATCTAGCAGTATTCTGTGCAACTACACCTTCTGCCATAGAGAATACATTTACTCTACCACTAACTTTAACAGCTGCAATAAGTACTGGTTTAGGACTAACTGTAATAACAATTTCACCTGTTACAGGTAAGTAACCTAAAGAATTAAAATCATTTACAGTACCTGATCCAATATATATTCTAGTAGTATATACTTTAGTGTACGATATAGCTAGATTTACAGTAAATGATATTGGTAAGGATACGTTGTCTCCAATTGCAGCAGGAGTACTAGAAGTTATTAGTGTTTTTCCATCATACACCCTAGCTTGAAACAGAGTGGCTCCAGATACTTTCTTCCAATTATATGAACCAGTTCTTGGTTTCAAAGTAGTAGAATAAGTAGTTGTACCACCTATTGCTACATAATTACCTTCACCTCCTCCAGGAATAGGAGCACTAGCATTTTGATTGTATCCTCTGAAATCACCCATTGCAGCTCTGTATCTTCCACCACCTGAATCTCTTCTTAATCTAAGTCTAAGAGGTCCATCTACTTCTGTTGGAGGTATCCATTCTCCCGGTTGATCATTGGACCATATATTCCAGAATGGAGTAGCTCCATCTATAAGATAACCATCATTTATAGTTCCTCCTCCTTCCACTGTATTAAATGCTCGGCTGTTTACTCCACCAGTTCTTGCTCTACTTACTAGATCCATAAGTCCTGTTGAGTTTAAGCCTATAGTATTTTTTATATCAGTGATAGTTACAGGAGCTGATATAATACCATTTGATGTCATACCACGCCCTCCTCTATTTGGGCTACTTCCCCTGTAACTAATACTAACCCGTGCAGCTTTTCAGCTATTATATCTCCAACCAAAATAGTAGCGTCGGTAATGTCATATTCATTGAGATTAGCGTACGCTACTATTTCTGTGGTTAACTCTTCTGAGCTTGTCTCAGAAGAGAATCTGTTCTGAGCTTGTCTCTTTCAATTGTTAAGTTTCCTTTAATTACTATCATGTTATTTTGCTCTAAATATAATAGAACCGGATTGATAATTGTCTCCTAAGTATCTTGCTGTATAATTCACATAGTTATTTGAAGAAGTCTATACACGAGTAAATGATTGCGAATTGAACGTATACGATTCTCCTTGTGATAACATTTCTCCAATTGGAGCAGGAGATAGTGATTCACCCATACCACCTAAAAATGCTCCCGGAGGATCTGATTCAAGCATAACTGAAAAGCGAGCTTTCTCCCATGCACCTTTAATAGATGTAAATGTACACTCTAAGTGATATTCGTTTGCGAATTCATTAACAACTTTGTATTCAAATTTAAAGCTGTTAGGTTCAGGTTTAGCAATTGTTTTCACCACGTGAGCAGTCTCTAAATCATTTTGATTAAGTGACATTATAGTAGTATTGACACTATCATAAGATTGTGCTGATGCTTCTGCAAAAGAGCAAACCATGTATACATCTACTTTACCATCTGGCCAGTTAGGAACATTTAATGTGACTACATACTCTTGTTGTTGCATCTCCATAACAGACTTATTCAGAGTTCTAAATCTAAGCTGTCCAGTAGACTGGTGACGTATGATACATCCAATGTAACCTCTCTTAATGTCCGCTATTTCATTCAATGGAACCTGTGCGTTCTGCTTAAGTAATATAGAGCACCTGAATTCAGTATTTGGATACAATCCTGGATCTGGGTGCATACTAAAGATAGCTGGTGCATTATGATCATAACCACGGAAATCTCCTAATCTAAAAGGTTCACTAGGACCTCCAGTTGGTTTATCATGTTGCCACCTTGCCATAGGTTGACCAATTGGTGGTAATGCTGTAGAGCTTCCGGTTTCTGGGAGTTTTATCCCCCAGTTACCGTTTGCTGCCTTCCACCAATTCTATACACCATCTACATTACTATAAGGCTGCTTCACAGGTTTACGACCACTTAGTATGTTAATCTTGTCACTAGTACATAACTGTGAAACATTATGTGTGCTAATGCCTAAGGTATTACCTACAAGAGTAGTACTAATATTAGTCTAACCTAGTGCTGCCATATTATTTATTTACTAATTGTTTGTACAGTTGTTCGTAACTGAATACTGCCATATCCATATTATTGTCTGCTACAATAGAAAAGAAAGCCTCTTCTGAAATATGATCAGCTTTGATATCAATATAAGTATTGTAGTAAGGAATAGCTACTTCTGAGAACTTCGTGTTATATATAGCTTCTACTTCTCTGTAAGCTTTCTTGTCTTCCTCTGAAGCTCCTTCTTTCTCAGCTGCTTCTTTCAATTTATCAAAGTTTTCAGGTTTATCAAGACTTTCAACAGTAGTCTTTCTAAAGTCTTCAATTTCTTTAGTTACTTTTGATAACTCGAGCTTAAGTTTAATTACTTTAATCTTATCTTCTTTACTAAGATTGGTAATCTTAATATTACCAATAAACGGATTAAGTAATTGTTCAACTTCAAATCTACTAGCTTTGATTACATTCTCTTTAACTTCTTCCTGTTTTTCAGTACTTTTTTTATTTTCCTTCATTGTCTTCTATTACTTTGCTTATTACTTTTAAATGCTGTTTGCCATGTACTTCCATAGCTCTCACTTCAAAATAATCCCAATTAGTAGTTTCATCTAACATTAATTGTTCTCCTCTTTCATGAGCGTCTTCTTCAGTAAACCATATACTATCTACTTCATCAATGCCTTCTATAATTTCTGAAGCAATTACCACATATACTTTCATTTACAGTGTACTTTTAAATACAAAAATAAACGTATATATTTATTACAAGTTACTAGTATTGTCTTCTTCTTTCCATTCTGGAGAGTTAAGTATATTGTGTAATTCTATAGAATCTGATTCATATGTAGGAATTACATCTTCCTCTGTAATTACAGGCTCAACTTTATTGTAATGTAAAATTACTTTTGTATCATCTAAACTCTTTTTCCATTCAGGTTGTATTATAAATCCTTTTTCAATCAGCCAATTAGCTGTTACTATTACATATTTCATAAGCTTTGCATTTTAATTATTTCTTTCTGAATTTCTTCAGCGGTGAGAACATTTTGATATATGGCAACAGAATATATAGCTACATTACTATATTCCATTGGACGATATGAATTACTACTTAATTTACAACCTAATGTAAGAGGAGTTGCAGCGTTTCTATCTATATTAAATGTTCCAACACTATATTCTCCATAATTTTTATATGTTGTAAAATTGTTGTTAAGTACACCAGAAGTATAATATTGTAAAGATACTTCATCTGTATGAATATTTAATATAGAATTAACAATATTGGGTTTTATATTAATAGATTTAAATTTTATAATTATAGTACCCACCTTATATCCAACTTTATCAAGTTTCAGATAGTCATCTATACCATCAGTAACTATTGCTCCTTCATACTCTGGAATTTGTTCAATAGTGACATCTCCATTTTGAAAAGTACTAAAACCATATATAGTGGATGATATTGATGTTATTACATTTATTGTTATCTCAGGGATGATGTTAATGCCGTGAGTTAAAGTAATTGTATGTGATATAGATGCGTTATCCCCATCATAATAAGTAAATGTAGGAGGAGTTTCCCATTCTCCTGTAACATTGATTCTATAGGAAGGAATAACTGTTATACCTGTGGGAAGTTTATTCCCTGTAACCCAAAAGGATATTTTTCCTTCACCTTTTAGTCTGGTTATTGAAGAATCTGTTATTATAATGTCTTCAGGGTTCTTAGAATTATTTAAATAATTCTTATAATTCATAGTATATTTACCATATCCACTGCCTAAGCTCCAACCGAAATTATACGCGGTCAATATTTCACCTTTTATTCCCTTGATAGTATTCCTATCTTTATCAAAATTGTTCTTACCTTTAAAGTTCCAATAGTCGACTAATGATGGATGAAAAGAACTACCTTGTGGCTTGCTTTTACCAATATAATTGCCTATACCTATATTAGTTCCCATACTGCAACTGGTTTTCTGTTGCACCTATTACTTCTACAACTAATTCTGGATTCCACCCTGGATACAATATAGTAGTAATAGGAGCAGACATATTAGCTAATCTAATAGATACAGATACATTACTATCTGTAACATTCTTAATTAAGAATGGTTTGTAATTGTCTAATTGAAATGTACCAGCGGTAATAGCCCCCAATTTACTCACTTGCTGGGATTGTGGTACACCATTTGAATTAACGTTAAAATTCATATTGATCAATATTTTCCCCCCCCCCCAGTTTGGGGCTAGAGGGAGGATGTTAATAATTAATTATTCTATAGTAATATAGATATCTTCTCCTGCCTCATCAGCATTCTTAAGTATATCATATAGTTTTTTAAATGTAGCTGTACTATTCATTACAGCTCCTTTTACAGTGTTCTTACCTACTAAAATACAACCATCTGTATCCTTAGGATAATTACCTATATGGATTAGTACACCTTCATAACCAGGTACATCTACTAATCTTGGTAAGTAACCTTTACAGAATTCATACTATTTGTATTTACTGAATTTAGGAGACTATACATTCATTACTACTTTATATCTCCCTGTAGGTATAGCTGTAATACCTTTCTATTTAATTTCTTTGATCTATTCATCTGACATATCAGAAGTAAGACCTCTATCTGTATCTTCTAAAGTGTTAGAGAAGAATACTTCATCTATGCTTAGATCACCTATAACATAGGTTTCTCTTTTAGCTTTTCTTTTTACTTTTAATTCCATATTGCTTATTTTTCTTTGAACTTAGCATTATCGTGCTGTTCAATTATTCTGGTTCCTAATAAGTCATCAGTTGAATCATGTTGAAGATGAAGTAACTACGTTGAAAAACAAAGTAAAGCAATTAGAAAGTGAGGTTACTCGCTTAAACGCTTTACTTCCTTCTCAAGGAATTCAACACGTTTCTTAAGTAGAGTAACTTCATCATCTACATCATTTAACTACGCAGCTAAGACAGCTGTAAGGGCATTATAATTCAACGATAGATAATGTTCCTTATCATCTGACATTAAAACAGTCTCTGGGTATAATATCTGTACTTCCTGTGCAATGAAACCTATAGACTGTTTATTGTCTTTTATATAAGTCTTTGGAGTTAATCTACCTCTATATTTTAATGGTTGTATATTACTTTTAAGTCTTACATCTGAATATGCTGTTACTTCACCAGTAGCTGTCATATTACCTTTAACACTAAGACTACCAATTAGTATAGATGAACTGTTGTAATACAGTTTTAGATTTGCTCCAGAACTACCGTAAAATCCTAATCCTATGTAGTTACTTGGACCTCCGGATGCAGTATACGCAAAAGATAATTCTCCACAATTACCAAAAGCAGGATTATATCCAAAATTAATATAACTCACATCTGGCATTCCATAGCATGTGATATAGCGGGCATTAATATCATTATCTCTATCTCCTAAAGCTAATTTTTCTGCTCTTAATCTCTTATTATTGTAGGTTCTAACATATACAGTATCTGTCATGTACATACCTCCACCGTATGTTTGATTATACCAACCAGTAGCTCCGTGTGCTCTAAACCAACCCGATGTTAGATATAATCCATCGCCATTTATATACCCGTAATTTGTATACCAGCCATTCAAACTAAGGTTTGCAAGAGCAGTACCTCCTTGGGAATAGATACCAAATGAACTATCATCATTCATACGTATAGATCCTGCGTATACTCCCGGTTGATGGAAACCGATACCAGGTTTAATAGTATTAGCTGTACCATTACCGTTCACCATTATTCCTAATGTGTGATAATCATTTCCAGAAGCTTGTTTGAAATAGCCATGACCATATCTAAATTCACTACCTGTCCACATTCCTACAGCAGAACTATTAGAATAAATTTGAACTGCTCCATCACTAAACCAATGGAAACCTGTATCAGTATCACCAATAGCTAAAGATATGGCTGGAGCAGCGGTAGTAGAGAATCTACCTCTATCTACATATAATCTGCCATTACAGTATGTATATCCAGCAACCGTTAGATCTGCTCCAGCGTTAATGCTTCTTCCTCCTATATTAGCTGATGTGGTTATATCTCCAGTTGCAGTTATTGTAGTTGCTCCTGATAAAGCTCCTGATACATTTTGAGAACCGTTAAAAGACTGTCCCCAGATAGTTCTTGCATTTCTTAAATTGTTAGGTGCCCAATATACTTGATCAAATGTTTTCTCCATTGGAGAATTATCTTGTGAGGTTTTTACTGCCGCACTATACGTATCAGATCCGATAGCCCAAGAATACCCATTTGGATGAACAGTTAACTGTCCGTGATTAGTAGTTCTATAATAATAGACACCTCCACCACGCAGATAAACAATCTCAGCAGATCCCATCGTGTTTTGTTGTCTACCTCCAAAAGCAGTTTCCCCACCGTAAGATCCATGATACCAGTCTAACTTAGAAACAGCACTTAACGTTCCCCAACCAGAACCTGTCACATAATAATCTAGTAATAAAGAGAATCCAGAAGAGTGTGATGCCCACGATGGTTTATTACCTCTAAGACCAGTAAATATAGTGATTCTCAATGGAGTTCCACCATAAGCCGGAGCATTGATGGTACAGGGATACCATTTATTAGAATCAAGACTTGAAAGGTCTAAAGTTAATTGATTTTGGTTTAAACAGTTTAGAGCGTAATCCCAAGTAGTTCTTCTTATGAAACTATCATCTGAAGCATAGAAATAAGTAGCTTTATATTCGGTATCTATATTAGGACGGATATAACCAGTATCCAGATAACCATTAATATCTATAGAGATTCCTTTACCCGGTTTTGAAGTGTTAGCAGTTTCAGTCCCAGCTAGACAAATCTGGAAATACTTCACCGGATTTCTTCCTATAATCCATTGCCCATCAACTTTACCGTTCCAAGCGTTTTGAGTTCCGAATTGAATATTAGACCAACCGTTTGAGGCATTTCCTACTCTAATGCCTTCATTATAATCGCTACCTGTTGTCGGTAAGACCAAGAAAGTATCACGTACTTCTGTCTTAACATAAAAGTCATTAATGTTGTCTCTAAAGATAGCGTTCCAACTAGATACTTTACTATTGTATATACCTAATTGATAGTTTTCGGTAGAATCTCTAGCTGTAATAGACCAATATCTTTGGTTATTAGCTCCCATCCATATATCACAAGGATTATTTGTTAATGTGATTATATTTAATTCGGCTCTAGACGAAGATAATTGTTCTACAGGAACTCCGACAGAGATCATATTATTTGCTCTAAAAAAAGGTGCAGTAAGACGTCCTGTCATAGTATCACCTGCTTTTAGTACAAACTTATTACCTACAATACCTTCGTAATTTCTAGATGTTATTAGCTATGACCAATCACTCCAAGTATTATTATCAGCTGTCTTTCTGATATAATACGCTTCAGTAGTACCTCCATATACTACAAGCTGAAAACCGTTGTAATTACTAATTGCAGATAGACCTCCCCAATACATGGTTGGTCCAACCGATGTACCAGAATTATTCTGTATTAATCGTAGCTTTCCATCATGATATGTAAAATCTATAGATTCTGGGACAGATACATGACTATATTCCCAGTATCTATTCCCATCTACTGAACCGTCGGCTTTGAGGAACTGGGAAGAAGTACCGTCAGATTTTCTAAACGTAGTAGACACAATTCCACCTTGGAAAGTTTTAGCAGCAGTAATATTCTGAATTGTATTCAGAGTTACATAATTATCTAAAGAATTTGATTTAAGAAATCCCTGTGAATTTACCCATGCTTGTGTAGCATATCCACTTAAAGCAGTAGTAATATCTCCAGGTGTAGCTAAATTAGGTAAAGTAATAGTACCATTAACAGGTTTATATACAGTACCATTTAAAGAAATATTACCACCTCCAATAATAGTTCCATTCTTCCATTGTGAAGTAGCTGAATCATATATAAGCGTTTGCCCATTAGCTGGTGAAGTAATAGTAACATCATCTAATCCAGCAAGAGTAGTAACAGATGGTTGGGTTTCGCCTAAACCATATGCACTAATTTCTCCTACACTAAAGAAATCGTAGTTAGCCTAAATACTAACAATTCTTCCCTGTGAGTCTTTCTTTATAGTAAACCAAGTATTGAAATCGCTTATATTGAGTTTGCTATTTAATGCAGACTACAACCCACTAATCTTACTTATCTGTAACGTAGGTATATCACCTTCAGATAAAGTAGTACCAGATACTACTCTACCATACATATCTGTAGTAATCTTAGTGTATGTACCAGCAGTTCCTATTGTACCTAATGATATAGTTACATCTGAAGATAATACTCCGCCTCCAGCAAGTCCACTACCGGCAGATACTCTCCTTGTATTAGGTACACCATCTGTAATACCATAACCTGCTAATGTAGTAGGCTTACCTGTGATACTAGCCCATCCCCAAGTAGTAGGTTTGTTTAGTAAATTAGCCCAAGTAATATCAGACTTCTTAGCGTAGTTATTATTAGTAAGATACTTAGCTAACTCTGTTTCATTGAGACCTACGGCATTCTTATCTATATTTATCCACTTAGTACCATTCCATTGAAGCAATTGACCTGAGGTTAGTTCTGTAAATAGTACATCTTTCAGTTCATACATGTACTGTGCACCTGTTGGTACAGTACCTGATGAATATCCATATGCACTAATTTCTCCTACACCGTATAGATCTTTTTTAGCTTTGATTCTCCACAGACTAGGATCTGAAGCACTGGCAGATTTATCCCATTCAAACATGTCTTCTAAGGATACAACTCTATCCTCTACTTGATCTACTCTGAGACCAATGTTATTGATCATCTCAGTAACAGTAGTTGCAAAGTTAGGGTTATTACCTAATGCTTCTGCAATCTCTTTTAAAGTGTCTAGAGTACCTGGAGCTCCACCAATAAGGTCATTAATCTCCTGTGATACATACGATTTAGTAGCATAACCGCTAAGATCTGGAACAATTGCTGATTGTGGAATAGCATACCAGTGTGTACCATTGTATGATAATACAGAACCTACTTCTGCTCCTTTTACTTTATCACCGTCTCTAAGTACATCAGCACATTCATATAATGCACCTGCACCACCTGTACTTCCTCCACCAGTACCAGCTCCATACGCTGAGATTTCTTTGTGAGAATATACATCTAATTCAGTATATAACTTGCCATCTGCATCTACTTTCCAATACTTATCTTTTTCTAACTAGTCTATAGCTGCCTTTAACTATGATTGTGTTACTACTGAATTAGTATTAGATTGATCTGAAGATACAGTAAAATCAAGTCCTCCGTTACCATTAATAGCAATAGCAATAGGATATACTCCTGACATATTAAGTATATCAGTTTTATTCTTTGCTTCTATTATTAAGGTATCAGAACCGTTTAATCTTACTTTTGAGTAAGCGTTCTGATTTACTTCAGCTCCTTCCTAAATACCATCTAGTTTCTATTTCTAAGCATCAGTTAGACCAGTTCCACCACCCTATTGATAAATAATAGTGGTTCCACCACTTTGTACAGAATCATCTCCTGTAGCCTAAGTAGTAGAACCATTATATAATGGATTAACTGTATATATGTTATTTCTATTCATTTTTACGCTAGTTTGTATGCTGTTATTTCTCCAGTTGAAGTAAGATCTCCATTAACACTTACTCCAGAAGTAGTCAAGCTAAGCTGTTTACTACCGTTAGCCATTCTTACATTTCCACTAGTAGTTAAAGTATTTACTGTTAGGTTAGTAGCAGTTCCATTTGTAGACTGTACAAATCCAGTAATGTGGCTTGGATTTATAGTCTTACTAGAGTCTGCTTTAGCTAATTCTTGCCACATAGCAGTAACGTCCAGACCTCCTGCTCCTCCACTACCACCACTTGATACAGTATAGTTGATCCATTTACTAGTAGTGTTATCCCATACTAGAGATTGTTTATCTAATTTGTTACTTATTCTAACGTCTGACAGATCTTCTAGTTTGTTAACTCCACCACCACCTACAATTCCACTTGCTTTAACATTAGTCCACCTATCACCGTCAAACTACAGTATATCATTTATGGCTGCATTTTTAATATTAGTATCTAACATAGTAGACAGTTTATTCACTTTAGATAGATCTAAAGACAACGTGGCTACTTTATTAGCTATATCAGTTAGAGTAGCATCATAACCATTTACTTTATTATTTACATTATAGAATTGTGATAATGGAGTATAGGTATTAAGTTGATTAGATATACTTTGAACTGCAAGTGTATTAAGTTCTACTTGTGCCTGAATCTACTTAACTAACTGGTAAAGTTCGTCTATAGTCATATCTTATTAGTTTTTTAATGTGAGCTCTAAGTCTTTCAATCTATTCATATGAAAGATTACTACTCCTAGAATCGTCTAATAACTACATTATATGCTCAGCACATACGAAATTAAGCATATACCATTTCTTATAGTTTAGATTTACTTTAGTTTCATAATTTAGACCTGCACCGATTATATATGTGTCTTTATTCATATTGCACAAGATCCATTACAACAGCACTTACACTGTTTGTTACAACCTCTAATTACAGTATTATAAGTATCTACTGATCTAGATAACTTACTTAAATTTAGCATTCTGTCTAAGTCTATGTAAAAGTTAACAGCATTGTCTATCATATTATTCTGTTCTGCATATTCTAACAGATCTTTCTTAAGTATAAATAATGCCATTCTTTCTTTTTGCTGTTTATCTAAACAAGTATTACAATGATTAGTTAGAACATCAATCTCTGCATAATACAGTTGATCTTTGTCATAGTAAAAACCAACTTCCTATACTCCATCAGCGGTACTAATAGTAACAGTAAATGCACTTGTAGAAGTACCTTCTTCAAACGGTATACTGATTTGAGTTACACTACCGAATTCTTTTACAGTCGCTTGAGTATGATTGGTAACTACAGCTGAATAAGCATTCTTAAAGTTATCTAAGTTATCCACATACACTGCCGTTACATTCATAGCTGACTTCAGCTTGATCTCAATTGTTATTTCTGTTTTAGTTATTTCCATATTACTTAAATAAAAAAGGGAGTCAGGGTTTTACCCCTAACCCCCTTTACGGTACACTGAAATTTAATATTATTCTACGGCTGTCCCAGTAATGAAGCTCTTGATACCTTTACCAAGTACTGTCTCAGCAAGTTTTGTAGTACCTTTCTTAACATATAATTCTGTTAAGATCGGAGTAGTCTTAATGTACTGATTATCATTGCTCAGATACAAGTTATCATTTTCAATAGTAGCATAGTCATAAGTATCACCAGCAACTACTTTTCTAACCTGTTCTACTTCAGGATATGTACCTGTAAATACATGTCCTTTGTAACCCATCTGACGTGCTTCTCTGTCTCTAACTTGTTTCCAATAACCTTTACCAGCTTTACCAGCAGTTTTAACAATAGTTGCACCAGCAACCGCTTTCGGGAAATTGCTCAATAAAGCACCCGGAATTGTTTCGTATAAACTAACTTCCATAGATACAACGCTATATTCATTGATAGAATATACACCTTCGTTGTCATCTTTTTCCATAGCGGTCAAAGTAATAACGGCAGCAGAATTAGATGCCGAAATGCGACGATTAGCGTGTTTGTTAATCTTATTTACAATAGCTTTAGCCAATGCAGTAGCATCATTAGATTCAGCAAATACTTCATAAGTATGTGTAAACTGCCCGGGATCTTCATACATATCTTTGTAAACGATACGCAGAACATAACGGTTACCAGCTGTAATAGTAGCACTAGTCAAAGTAATAACTACTTTTTCCTGAACTGGAGCTTCGTATTCACCAATTACAGCAGACGGATTAGAGTCTTTCTGAATTGCATTAGAAAATTCAATGTTAGCTTTTTGTTCAGTACTGCCATCAGGTTTAGTTACAGTTACTTTATCCTATGCTACACCGATATACAGCGTACTAGCTTTTACTGCTTCGGCAGCTGTTTTGATAATTTTTCTATCTTGATCAAACATTGCTACATCACCAGCAGCCAAAGCGTCAGCTGTAGTATAAGAAGCAGGACAATTTTTACCGATAAGTACGGTACCAACTCTTGTAATCATAGTTTATATTTGTTTAGTTAAACATTAATTAAGCGCTTTCTTGTTTAACATGCTTACCTTCTACTTTCCTAACTTTATTGTAAGTATCCAATAGCATCCATTTAAATCCTTTTAATTCTACAAATTCTTTATTAGTAAATTTATAAATTACATTTTTAGATTTGGAAAGATCGGAATTCAAAATTTCAGTATAGGTCATTCTTACGAAAGTTTAATTTCCACGTTAGTAAGCGCTTATTCTTTATTCCATCACATTAACTTCATTGTTATATGTTTGGTATCTTGGATTAGCCTGATTCTCTAAGTATAGCTAAGCTGCTAACTTTACTATTTCTAACTGTGTATGTTCAGGCATATCCGTATATTCAGCAAATGGTTCTTTGTGAATATCTATTTTGTTTGGTTTGCGGATGTAACTAATAGTATATTTACTTACTTTATATTTACCATCCGTATATAGTTTAATTAAGTCTCTAGCGATCAACTTAATAGGTCTAGCTTTAGTATAATGTAGATGATACTCTGATAGTGAATTCTCTTTGATTCTATCTACAGTTTCTATGGTACCTTCTATAGTATCTGTATAATGTACTATATAATTACCTTCTTCATCTTTTTCCCAGCAAGGTATATCTACTCCATCAGCAGGCTGTATACCAGCAGTATCACCAAGTAACAGTACATAGTTTTCTGGCAATGTTACTGTATACAGTGAGGGATTTACTGTAGTAATAGCAGCATTTTCAAATGATTCTTCTTGTACTAAAGTGCGAAGATCGTCGATGCGCTTTTCAGTCTATTCAAACCCTTCTCTCTTATAATTCATAGCAGAGTAACGAGTCTTCCAGAACTTATCTAGACCAGCATTTAAAAAGTATTCAGTAGTATTTGTAGTAGGTTTACTTAAGTTATCATCTAACTTATTAATCTCTAATTCAAATGCTTCTTGCAGGGCAATGTATTTCATAATTAGTCTTGTTTCATGTTAAGACGATATCTAGCCTCAGTAATAAACATTTCTACTGCGCCTTCTACAATCTCCATATGTACGTTATCGGGTAATTCACATTTATTTAATACATTAACGCCATCAACGCCAATTACATCAAATTTCTTTGGTTTACGATAATATACTAAATCAAGTTTCTTAATTACAGTATATTCGTCGTGTATGATATTAATGTAAATGTTTTTCTATGTATCAGCATTATTACCAGCATTAAGCACTACATACGGATTAAGCATGATTGCTTTGTTATAGTAAGTAGAAATTATCTTCTCTACATCATCCTCTCTAATGGTCTTATTAGGAGTAATAACATATTCATTTTCTTTGGTAATCTCAGTCTCTATTTTATAGTTCTTAGAGATCATGCTGTTACTTCTGATATACAGAAAGTAATCTTCAGGTAATTTGACTCTATCAGATACTTTATCAGTATTCTTAGCGTCTTTAGCATCTACTTCGTAAAGACCTCTTACAATCAATCCTTTTAATGCATCTGCATTCTTTTTCTGAGCTCTAGTTCCATCTAATACCTAGTCTTCTTGTAGGTAATTTATTCTTACATATCTTTCAGTATAAGCATTCAAGAAGGAAAAGATAGTATCAGAAGTGAGTTTCTCTTTCAACTCAAAGTCTGGATTCATTAATGTAATTCGTCTTTCGAACTCTACTTGCATTTCACGTGCTGACATATTCTTGTAAATTATTTATTTGTAGCAACTACAATATGTTATTCTTGTAAATTATTTATTTGTAGCTTAGTTTCTGTACGCCTAGACTCAATGTTTTCCAGAGCAATTACTACAGCTCTATTAACTGCTTCATATAATACGTATTCAGGTACTTCTGTAATATCCTTATTATATTCTTTGTAATTAATCTTCTCAGGATATTTAACATAAGTAATGTCAACAGTATAAGGAGCTTTCATACTAGTTGTATCGATATATATCTTTAACTAGTTATCAGCAATAGTAGCCTTAGGTGTTGGAATCCAGGGATCATTATTATAAGTTTTACGGAACCTATCAGCTGCTTTATGATCTACTAGATCTACATTTGCCTGATTACTGCCAAAGTGTAATACTGCATTTACAAAGAACAATCTATTGTTAGTATTACTTGAATCTTTAAAGAAATCAGACATAGTAAGTACATTAGAACTAGAGTCAAAAGTAACAGCTACAGCATTATCAGTTTTTACTAATCTTTCTAAATCTGCTATTCTTTTGACACTACCTTCAAATGCTTCCTGTCTGGCATTAGATCCAGTAAACTTATTGCATAATACTTCAACATATCCCTACATTAGGAATTGATCAATTTCTTCTGGTGTGAATGCTGGGCAGCCACCAAACGCAACTGCCTTTTCATTCTTATCAGCACCAGTTTTAAAAGCAATATGTAAATCCTTTATTGTCATATTTACTTAGATTTTGTTTCTTGGAGAATGGACATCTTAATATCTTGATTCTTCTTATCATTCAGATAAGCAATAGCATCATCAATTCCATTTCCAATCATTTCTGTACCGTAGAAGTATTGTGTACGGTTACGTCTAAGGATGTTCTTAGAAAGAGCATTCTCAATCAAGAACTGAGTTTCCTTATTAGGATTGTTAACCCATTTCAACATAAACTTATTTGGAGACAATTCAATCTATTCATTCATCTTAGCCTCAACAAGTTCATTAGAAAGGTTATCTGATTTAATACCATACAGACGTAAACACTTACGCATATCTTCAATAGACATCTTATCAAGTTCTCTATAAGCCTCACGCTTAATTTTATGGAACTTATTAGTCTCTTCAGCTTCACTAGTAGCATTAATCAGCAAGTAATCTGTAGCTGCATTCTGTTTATTAATACCGTCTGCAACTCTTTTGTGCCCTTTCAGGAACAGATATTTAAGTTCATCTTCAGGTTTTTCTGTTCTCAAAATAGTATCCTTCTTACCTACTTTGACCGCATATGTTTCCCAGAAAGAACTACTTGGTGACAATGTACCAGGTTCGTATCTTAATTCTTTTTCTAATCTTTCAGCGTCTTCAGCTGTTAATCCTGTGTATAAGTTTCCTGATCTAGTCCAGTATGAACCTATATAATCAAAACATTTGTCCCATTTGGTTAAATTTGTCCAGGGATTTTGTTTTACAATTCTAACGATTATTTCCATAATATTTAATATTAGATTATCAAGTTAGTAAAAAGCTTGGGGAGCACTAGCCAAGCTCCCCTTACTTTGTTTTATTTATTTACTTTGCTTATTGTGCTTCCATAATGAGCTCACCGCAAGCTCTGGGGTCGCGGAGCATTATTCCCATTTCACCCAGGATGTATACAGTATAACCGTCCTTACCATTAGATCTCAGAGTATCTTTAGATTTAGCATATCCAGACGGAGCAACAGCACCACCAGTATACCAAGTAACGAATTCACGATCTTTACGAACTACCTTAACAATGTTAGCTTCACCATCACGTCTACCCAGATCAAGGAATGTCATACGATATGATTCCAGCGGTTTCAGAGTAACCGGATGCAACTGACGATTATAAGTAGTATCATCATACAACGGGAAGTATTTCAGCGTCAATTCGATACCATTAGTCATCTTATAAGTCTTGAACTGACCACCGAAAGTCAAGTTATCACCAGAACCTGTTACAAATACCGTGTCGATCAAGTTCATATTTGTTGCTTTTTCTTTCAATACACGGTCGAATTCACGCATACCCATTTCACCAGTCAAAGCAACAAACTTACGTTCGTTAGTACCAAGACAGTTATAAGACAGGTCAGCTAAGAAATCTTCCAACAGTTCAGCAGAAAGACGAGTATAGTAACGTCTGTTAGACGGAGCAATCTGTTCGAGCAGACCAGCACCAATAAATACCGGACGACCGTTAGAACCCTTCAAGTTACAAGAACCATCTTTGTTTACATTACACTTCATGTAAACCAACATTCTTTCAGTTCTCTTATACCATTCACGAAGTGCAAGCCATTCCTGATAGTCAGCCCACAAATAAGATGTTTTTCCTGTTGCAGGATCTCTCAGAGCAATCGCCATTACATCTGAATAAGCAGAACCTGTGATATCGTAGTTGATACGAACAGTAGTCAGGTAGTTACGCATCTTGAAGTGAGTGCTGTAGTTCAGGATATCACCTTCTTCTGAGTACTCTTCATAAGCAGAAGCAAGACGAGATACTTGACAACCAGCTGTTAACAGATCGTGAGGAATATAAGAAGAAGGTTTACCGTCTGCTACAAAACAAGTATAAACCCACAGGTTACCATCCTGATAAGGAGCTCCAGAAACACGTACCTGGAATTCTTTGTTATCAAATTCAAGAATAGCACCAGAAGCAAACATGTTTTCTTCTAACCACAACATGATAGGTGTATTACCTAAACCAGCTGTTGAAGTAGCACTAATGGCTTCTCCCTGCCATTTTGCATCTCTAATTGTTACGGCTCTATCTGCATCAATCATTACAGGCCATTCCCAAGATGCTTTGTCGATAGTCATTACGTTTCCAAGACCACCGGTAAGCATATCTAAAGAAGTACTATAACCATTGTCTTTTGTACCAAATACATAAGACAATATAGTAGATACCTGATAAGGACTTTGCTGTGAAGCATAAGAGATCTTATTTGTATCAATCAGATCAGAAAATCTTTTGCCTTTGTATAGTACTAAATTATTAAGAATATTATTATCCATAAAATACTAGTAATTTTTATTTATTTATTAATATCATTATACACGAAGTTTGCGTGCAAAGGATGACCATAATGAAGTATCATCTTCTGATGATTTTACTTGTTTCTGTGATTTCTTATTGATACCACTATTATTCTTCAACGAGTTCTTGAAACTGTCTATAGCTTTCTTTTTACCTTCTTTTTTAGCTATGTCTAGCAATGTATCACCCTTCATAGTAAAATAAGCTGACTCAATCAAGTTCTTGATACTCTTAGCATAATCTTTTTGGTATCTAGTTTTGCCATCAGCTTCAGGTCTAAATATGTATTCCAGCAGAACATGTTTATCCTTTGCAGGAATAGCAATACCACGTATATTATCTAGGCCTTTTATTTCCTTGACAACGTTGTCAAAAAATGCCTGTTGGTTCTTTCTAGCAGTCTCTGCCTGCTTTTTCTGATCCTCCAATAGCTGTTGTTTCTTTTCTTCTCTAATACCTTTAAGAGCCTCTAAAGCATCTTCAGCTTCATCTGAAAGAATACCAGCTTCATCATATTTAGTCAGTTTCTTCTCAATCTGTTTACTATTGAATCCTTTCTCTTTAAGGAATTCTTTAAGTACAGCTTTCTGATTTACTTCATCATCTTCAATGTCAATATCATCCAAATCTAGAGGAGCATCAATAGATAAGTAATCACGAATATCTCCACCATTCCTTACAAACTCGTCTAACTTAGCTACTTCTTCATTAGCATAAGTAGGTACAGATGCTTCTTCAATTACTTCTTGGAAGTACTCAATTAACTCTTCCGCTGTTTGAGGAACTTCGTCTTCATCGTCAATTTCCCAGTTCATCTTTTCAGCTAATGCTTTGAAGAAAGAAGTAACCTGTACATCTCCTTCTTCATTGTCATCATCAGAGTCATCTTCTTCGTCTTCCTCTTCCTCTTCCTCTTCAACTTCTTTTTCTTTTTGTTTAGAAGCTTTCTTAGATTTCTTAGGTTCCTCCTTTTCTTCAGTATCCTCTTCGTCCTCTATTACTTCTTCCTCTTCATCATCTTCGATTTTAGGAGTCTTCTTTTGTTTAGCAATATTTTTTACTTGCTCTAACTCTTCGTCAGACATCTCTTCAAAAGACTCTTCAATCTTGCTGGGATCTATGTCAATATCATCAGAATTTTTACCTACATTAGGATTGAAACTACTAAATACTTCAAATCCATTCAATGTGTTTTTTTCCATAACTATATTGTTTTATTTATTTATTGTTTTGTAAAATGCTTCTACAAAAATATTTTAATTGTTCTATAGTAAGATCACTTTTCATTTGATTTACAGCCATACATACTAACTGTAAATTGCCTTTAATATAACCTTGTTTAGGGTCTATTCTATCTACACTAATATTAGTAGGAACTCTCCCACTATCAAAGTAGAATGTCATAGGAATTCCAGATAATGCACAAATACCGCTTTGATGTATCCACAATTCATTTAAGTAATCTTTATCTATATTACACTCTATATTTTTCTTTCTAGCTCTATCTTTTAAACCGTGAAATCTTTCATATAAAATTCTATCTAAATTTTTACTTCCACGATTATTTTGTTTATGTCTTAAATATGCTTCTTTTTTGCATTCTTTACATCGATAGTCTTTTTCTGCTCTAAACCATCTTTGTTTATTAGCATCAAACTCTTTTAAAGGTTTATACTTTTTGCAAGAATAACATAAAAGATTGCCTTCTTCATCAAACTATTTTAATTTAGTTCTTAGTCTTCCTTTCATTTCTTCTTTCTCTTCTTAGCTATCCTGCTAAAGTTTTGTGCAAAGATTGCTCTTTTTCTTGTTAGAGGATTCTTACTGTGAGTTAACTCTTCAGTAGATTTTCCTGTTCTTTTCTTTAAAGCATTAAATTTGCCCCTGTTTTTCTTCTTTATATGGATACCACCACTTTTATAAGTTGGTATCGGATATATTGGGTATATACTGTCCATTATCATCACCTCTATTTAATAATTTATTACCGGTGTATGCAGCCCCAATAAAACCAACAGTAGGTATAGAGTTAAACCATCTTCTATATGTTTTAGGATCTTTAAAGGACTGATAAACCATCTTTTCTCCCATACCATCTGGTAAACTGTTCATATACTCTGCTATTACTTTTTCATTTGCATGATCTGCTGAATTCCGTAATTTACCTCTTTTCATCAAAGCCTATCTAGTTTGATTCATGAAGCTTTTAATTTCAGTACCTTTACGTAGATAACTGAAGTAAGTAAACGGATCCATATTTTTAGCTAAGCTACTAAAGTCTTTATAAGTAACTAATTGATTAGGATCAGACAATTCCTATAGTAATTTGTTATTGTTTATATCAGTATGTAACATACCATCGTTCTGCATTATGTCTGTTAGATGTCCTAATTCGTGTCTAACATGTGCCTATGTTGGTACCTCATCTGCATTCAGACTTATTGCGTATCTTCTATAGTCATCAACAGGATCAGTATCTGTACGTCCTATTGAATATTCTTCATCTAATGCTAATTTTGCTTTTGCTCCAGCCATTTCTCTCGATAACCTATCGTCCATACGAACATCTACCTAGTTCATATTTTGATAATCTTCAAGCAGTTTCTTATAAGAACCAGCATAATTAGTTCCATATTTTTTATCTACTTTCTTAGCTCTTTTAATAGTACGATCGTCAATACTTTCAATTACTCTATTTCTAGCATTGACAGCATCTGAAGAATCTAATATAAAATAATCGTCTCCTTCAATAGCTTTATACATTTCTCTCTGCTGTAAAAGTCTATCCATCTCTTTCTACACAGAGCTTCTATTTACTTTAGGAACCTCACGACTAATTGTACTTGCAGCAGTTCTTTCTGCTCCTTTAATAGCAGCTTTAATTGCCTTAGAACCTTTAGAACCGACTATAGGCAATAGTCCTAAACTAGCCCAACCTAATCCGCTCCAATCTTTCTTAGCAGCTGCATTACCCATTTCATTAACTGTAATTACATCTCCTACTGGAGTTAAATTAGCAAAATCTTCAAGGTCTACAGCAGGCTTCAAAGCACCTGTTGCTAGAGGTTCACCTGTCCATCTATTTACTCTACGACCGTTATAGAAAGAAGGATAAGGAGGTTCTTTTTTACCACCTACTTCTCCACCATCTTCAAAGGTTTGCACTTTCCAATCCCAATAGCCTTTACCGGGATTATTTTCCCGGTAAGACTTTAGGTTGCGCATTCTCTATTTAAATGCTTGTTTATCCATAATTATTTGCTTTTCTTTCCACCTTTACTTTTAGTAGAGCTGGATTTCTTTCCTCCGCATGCCATAATTAATTCTCCTTTTCTTTAAAGTAAATATTACCAGATGCAGTATCGATAATCATACCAATATCTTGCATCTGTTTCAGACTAAGTATACCAAATATTTCATAATCTGTATTTTGTTTAATAGACTTCTTTATATTATCTATATTAGTAGCTACAAACTGATACAACTTATGACCATTTAAGTCTACGTCTAAATCTTTAGTATGATAAACTTCTGATGCTTCTCCACCAGCTCCTACAATAGTAGAAGATAGTTTACTGCCAAGTTTATATCCTAATTCTTTAGTTTTTGTTATATCCACTAAAGCAATAGAAGCGCCAGTATCTACTAAAAAGTATACAGATTTACCATTTACTTTCAAAGGTAGTAATAATCTATTATTTACTACACTTATCTATTGATCTAGTTTTTCCATTACTTCTCTCCTACCACTTTGTTTTTCAGGGATGTTTTTGCTTTAAGTTTTTCTCTTTGCATAGCCGCTTCATCCTTTTGTTTTTGTAGTTTCTAAGCAGCTGTCAACTTCTCTCTTTCAAGCTGAATCTTCTTATCTTCAATCTTCTCTTTCATCTACTGTTCACGTATCTTAGCATTGAATTCAAATTGTTTACCTGCTTCCTCAGATGCCTACTTACGTTCAGCTAAAGCTTGTGCGGCTATTTCCATAGTATCGGGTATACCATTATCGTTCTGATCTTGATCCTCTAAACCTCTATATGCTTGAAGCTGAGCAACTGTGATCTTAGTAGCATTATCTGTATCTATCTTATACTTTTCAAGATCCATCTCTGCTTCTTTTATCATCAATTCCTCTTCTTTAACTTCATTCTGCATTTGGATCATCTGCTGTTCTCTCTGAGCTTGCTGCTCTTCCAAAGCTTGCTGCTGTTCCATACGCTTCTGTTCAATATCTTCTAAGCGATTCTTAATCATATTAATGTTATCCATTGTAATGATTTCAGCAATATCTAATAGACTAGCACCATTTTGCATAGCAGGCTGCATAAGCTGTTTAAGAGCTTCTAATTGTTGTTGATTCTTAGTAGAATCATCCAAAAAGATATCCATATCTTCATAGAAGAAGTCATCATTAAGAGTCAAGAATGCACGTGTAGCATCATCTAACACATAATGTATACATCTCTTATCGCTATCTTTCCATGCAAATTTAGCAGTATTGAGTAACATACTTAATACTTCTTTCTTTACTTGATTGTGAACCCAGAATAATGGTTCAGTAATGTGAGCAGATTGTACTACAGATCTTTCAACATTGCCTACTAATTCATTAGATGAAATTGCTCCTTCTCTTTGTTTAGTAACACCAGTAATCTCAGATACCATTGATTCAATCTTATCCATCAGATTAATATATTGATCAATAGTATTAGCCATAGTAAGATCTAATGCGGTAATTTGATTGAACTGTGATGGCTTACCACCTTCTCTACCAGGTATATCCCATCCTTCTTCATACGGATTTACAAAGTTAACGCCTAAAGCACCTAAGTAATGCATCCATTTTGCTACATCAATATTCATACTTTTAGGTATCTAAGTAATATCCATGGTTACCACTTTACCTTTATCTCTAGCCATTGCTAGTTCAAGTCTATACCATATTACAATATACATATACTGTAATGGTTTCATCATACTAACCAAGGACCTAGGAGAACTATTGGTATTGTTGTATACTACGCCAGTATAAGGCAGTTTTTGCGAATTAGGGTTATCAGCTGAGATATGTTGATACTCAACTGGCTGTATACCTATATACAGGTCTTCTCCAACTCTGTATCCTTCCCATACTTCGATAATCCATGTCCATTCTACGTTAACTTCCCTACCTGTAACTTTATAACTTTCATCTACTTCAAATTCTTCTTCTACCCCAGTTTCAGGGTTAATGATAGTAACAAATCCAATCTTCTTAAACGATTTCCAACAACAATGCCATACATTGATATTATCGGCGTTTTGAAATGGGTTAGAACTAAAACCATTAATAGTTCTAGTTTTAATATGAGGATAGTCTAAAGATGTCTTACGAACCTGTGGATTCAGTCCTCCTCTAGTACCATCGTCCATCATATCCAGCAATTCGTTTAACTACTTCTCTGACATTTTATCATAGAATCTGTCATAGATCTCAGTAGCAGACATATTCATTTTACGACAGCACCAAGATGCTTCGTGAATGAATTCTAAATCAGCAGATTGTTCATAACTGAAACTCAGTGGATTTACTCTTTCAACATAAGGTTCCCCATTAATTACTCCTACATAGTAAATCTCTTCTCCAGCTATTAATGCATCCTTCCACCCCTTGAAGAATTCATGTGTAACATTTAACTTCTGCTTCAAATAGTTTAGACTATGCTGTGCTGCAATTTCTGCAATATCTTTATAATCTTTTGTTAAATATTTCTGTATCTACTCAGGTGTCATTATTTCACCAGACTGTAAAGCCTCTTGATATCTAGCCTACTCTTCAGGACCAAGTTTAGACATAATAGATGCCTATACATAATCAATAAGTAATTGCTTAGCTTTATCCTATAGATTACTAGTAGCAATATCACTAGTTCTTACTACTCTAAAGTTGAACGGGCGCTTAGTCTCTTCCCCAAGTAATAGATCTATCTTTGGTTTAATAATGTTATAATCCTAAGCAGTTGCAGGAAACCCATCATCTTGTTTAAATGGGTTAGTAACATACTTTAGATCTTTTTCATTGTATATACTATTATACAGATCATAGTATGTCTGCATCTCTTCTTCCCTACTCCTACTATTACCATTTCTGGAAGAGGCACTGTGACCAATAATATAGTCTACATTTTGCTGTTTCCAGTCTTCTGTTTTCTTACTTGCTGGTATTTTTTGAGCAGGCATGCAATTTAAATTTTTCATATTACTCACTATATTTCCAATAATATTTACAACATTTATGTCCTCTATCACATGCTGATTTTATAGAAGCTGCTGCTATATTATAATACCTTGCAGCAGCATTCATACTATTCCATTCTTTATAAAAGTTATTAGAATATTGAATAATTTTTATACTTCTATTATCTGCACTTCTTTTGTTTCCAGTACCGTAATTTTTATTATATTGCCTACTACACCACTCTAGATTATCTACACAGTTATTCAACTTGTTTTCATCTTTATGGTTTACTTCTGGATAATCGTATGGATTTGGTAAAAAAGATTTTGCCACTAATCTGTGCACAATGGTATTTATATGTTTGCCATGTAAACATAATGTTACACATAAATACTGTTTTCGTACAGTCAACCGCATTATTTTCTCTGGAATAGTATAACTATATGATCTTTTACCATTATTGACATATATAGTCCTACTAGTAGATTTTATTCTACCAATATTAGATGCCTAATACCCAGGAAAATCAGGAATGTCTTTCCAAATTTCTTTATTCATAATTAAAACGTATACGTATTTGAATCATTAAATAGGTTAGGCATACTTGGTTCATCTGACCACTGTTGCGCAAATATTGGTCCATCAAATAATATCCTATTCCTATTCTCTTTAGTCTTTTCTTTAACAACTAAATTATGTAGTTGTTCTTTATAAATCATTAGCTATATTAACGCACACACTCTATCGAAATTTCCTTTGTCATTATAACCTATAAGTTCTTCCAATAGCGGTTCTGATAGTATCTTGGTTAAGTTCTTTTTGCCTGGAGCATACTCTTCGTTAAGCCAATCTTTTATCATACCTTCACCCCAGTCTTTAATCTACTTATTGATATGGCAACCCTTCCTACGCTATACTTTAGAGTTACCGACAATATCATTAATGATGTCAGGTTGATCTGCTAGTAAGTAGTCACAATGTTTAGCAGTAAAGTATGGGAATATACCTTTACGTTCATTTTCGTACATCAATCTAGCATTATAGTAAAGTAATAGTTTACGTGCATTCTCGTAGTATTCTTCTGCTGTAGAAGGCCTTCCAGTATACTCTGCAACAATTATATCGTAATACTCTTCAAAGCTCTAGAATCGCTTGTAAATGAACATAGAGCCTAATGAATTAGTACCAGCCTAATCATGGTCATATGGGTCCATACCAGCTATGTATAATCCAACAGGTGCATCCTATACTGGGTGTTCCCATATTACTATTGAACCAGTAGGATCATCATCTTTACTTAACGGATATTTAGTAATATCGCCTCTCTTCTTAGGTATCCACTTAAGTAAACCATCTTCACCAAATACTAAATCGCCTACTTGTTTGTGATTTTGTAGGCTACGATTGGTGCGAATCATAGCTAAATGTGCTTGTAATTCTTTCTTAGGGAAGATATTACCATTAAATTCGAGCATTGCTTCAGCAGGTGTAATAGGTCGCTCTGCTACATATCTATCTACAGCTGTAGTGCTAGTAGCATTTTCTATTACATCTCTACGTAAGTCTAATATTCTGTCTATAGACTTTTTATGCAAAGTATTACCATCTATATCCATATACAGACGATTACCATTATCGTCCACATCAGATATATTAGTATACTGTGGTACAAAGAATCCACACGGTTTATCTCCTGGGTTTTCATCCCATATATTCTAGAAGCCTAAACAGTTATAACCTTTAGGATTGTAGAACATATCCTTCAATGTATCAAATGCTGAAGACGGATCACCGCCAGTACCAAATGCCAACATAAGACCATATGCTACACCATCTTGTTCTACAGAAGGTCTAGCAATCTGCCATGCTGCACCTAGTTCACTAAATGAACCTGCTTCCTCAAATAAGATAAGCTTACCAGATTTACCACGTACTACGTCAGGATTGTCTTTTAGAGTAACACCAATGATTTCGGATTTGTAACCTAATTCTATTTCATTACCATACTCGTCTTTAACATTAACTGCTGCACGTTTACGCATCTAAGTATTAACAGATCTTTTCTTACCCCAAGCTGTATTCTTATCAATAAAGTCCATGTAGTCCCACGCTTTAGTAAGAATACCATCTTCGGTAAGATACTGCTTGTTTGACGCATATATGTATGTTTTACTATCCGGTATTAGATAATAGTTACGGCAAGCCATAGCTGCACCTTTAAAGGAGTAACCACGACGTCTGGCTTTTAGTACACACATATGTGTACCTGATTCTTCAGCTTCCTATATAGCAGTAAAGTAATAGTAATCATAATCCCAGAAATCAGCAAATTCTACTTTTTTTACTTTACGCTTCTTTTGATTACCAAATCTATCTGTATATGTTTCATACACTACTCTAGAGATAGGACAATAGTTCAAATAAAAATAGTTATACCCGCTTATCCAATCACCGTCTTCAGCAGTATAACCATCTATACAATATTTAATTTCCTTGTCCCAGAATTGAAAATACTCTGTAGTATTCTTAGGGTAGGAACAATAAGAGCCAGTCTCTATGTACTATAGAGCTGGCTTTCTGAACTTATTGCTATTCTTAATAGGCTTATAAAAATCAATCTTGCTTACTATCTATCTGTCTTCCATTATCTTCTTTTCCGAATATCCAATCCTCAAATTGTTTACGTCTATCTTCACAATATTTTTTCCATACTAAGTAATCACTTTCCCACATCCAATCACCAAGTATATCAGGATAGTCTTCTTTAAGTAATACCTTATCTTCCATATTTAAATATTGAAAAGGGAGGTATTTAACCTCCCTAAATGTTGCGGGAGTTGGACTCGAACCAACGACCTTCAGGTTATGAGCCTGACTAGCTACCAACTGCTACATCCCGCCATAATAGAGTTATACCACTTAACTCTATAAAAGTGCCTACTTACGATTAGGACCATCATTAGCTGTGTTTACTATTGGATCAAATAGTAAGTGACTTAGGTGGTTACGTTGATGCGCGCTCATCTTCAATGTTTATTGGTACTCCCACTAAGATTCGAACTCAGACTAAGAGGGTTAGAGCCTCCTGTGCTAACCATTACACCATAGGAGAATGTATGCTTGACTTCTTTTAAGACACTCAAGCTATGTCTAGTCATAACTTTACTATTGAATAGTTATTTCTTCAAACTACGTTTTACAGGTTTAAAGATTCTCTTATACCACGGAGAATGCAACAGATCTTGGCGTTTAGCTTCACATTCTGCAATAGCTTCAAAAATATCTTTATTCTCGTCTGTAAGATCCAGAACTACATCTGGCATTGTAAAATTGTTCTTCATATTATTTTCAGTGTTAATACTCAATAAAACGCTTAATTTTATACTAGTTTCCATGTAATGTTTTTTTTAAACAAATTAATTTAATTCATAAGGATTAATCTCAGCATTACCTTTTACTTTAGTACTAGATAACTCTTCACTCTTAACTGCTTTCTCAAGTAAGTCTAATGATTTATAAACATTGCCTACACTTGTCATGCCAGCTAAAATATCTTTAATCTTCTTCTCGTCTAGTATTTCATCTAGTGAATCTCTATAGTACTTACTAATACTATCTAACTTCAATCGCATATTAGTTAGCATTTGTAAAGTATTAGTATTTTGAAATCCTATGAATTCTTTTTCACATTGTATTTCATCTGGAGTCAGCTTATAATTAGCATCACCTAGTAGTTGTTTCTTAAGCCTTGGTTCAATATTCTCTTTATCAGAACTAAGTACATATGGACTATCCCATTTATTCTTTAATACTATGTAACTGATTATATTAGTAGCATGCTCTTTATCAGGCTTGTCAGCATCCCATACCTTTTTAAAGCATGGGATACCTAAAGCATCTGAATGTATTACTACTTTACCTCCAAGTATGTCAAATAGCTTCATACGGCTCTATCTTTATCACTCCAGGGGTTAAAATCCTCTTCAATTGGTGGATTTTCTTCATGAAGCTGCTTCATTAATAGTCTTTTTTATAGTCTTTTTTAACGAAATAGCCAACTGATCTGTACTAGGAATAACAATTGTCTGATACTCTAATCCATCGCTGTTACCTTTAACCCATGTACCATATATTGCTAGTATATCACCTGCTTTAAACGGAACTAGTTCTCCATCGATAAGTACTTCTCCGTCTTCTTCAGCAATGTATGTTTCATCAATATAGAAACCGCACTTTTTCTCTAGTTCTCTTACCTGTATGTTTTCCATACTGTCACCAGTAATACATACTTTTAATTTGCCGTCAATTATATTTTTCATATTGTTTATTTTAGTATTTTATTACATAAGTAGAATACTCCACAACCTATTATCATAGCAATCCATAAATACATCATGCTTTCTGTTATGATTATCATATCTTTCTAGTATTTAGATAATATTCTCTTGTAAGTCTATCCACTATTTCTATAGCTGTGTCCAGTGGACAGTTAGGATTCACATATTCAGGATTAGTTCTATATTTACCTATTATCTCCTGATACTTCGCTATTTCCTGTTGTAGACTCTCCAGTGTTATGTTCATTTTTTGCTAATTCTTTAGTTTCTAAGATCAAATCTGTACCACTTTTCTCTTTCTTATCAGTACTTCCATAGCCATTTTCACCTCTATCAGTGCTACTTAATTCTTCAACGAATACAGGAGTAGCTTTATAGTAAGGTACTACTACCAGTTGACCTATCTTATCTCCAATTTGGTATACTCTGGGAAGTGCATCTGTAGTAAGTTTGAATTTCATCATCAATTCACCTCTATAACCAGAGTCAATTGTACCAACACAATTTGTCAACATGATAGACTTCTTAGAAACAGAACTACGCATTAGAAGAAAACCTACCATGCCTTGAGGAATCTCTACTGCTACATCAGTATGATATACTAGTACTACTTTACCAGCTTCATCTAATTCCTGAGTTAATCTGGTACATACAATGTCATAACCAGCATCTGTATCATGTGCTCTGACAGGTAATACTCCTTGTGATTCTTTAATAATTGGAGTACCGTTTTCATCTACTCCTTCAACATAATTAAGTTTCTTAAATTTCAATACTGATTCTTCAAATTTCATTGTCTGTTCCATTATTATTTTCTTTATTTGTGTAATTAATTAAGTAATTACTAATTCTTCCTGCAACCCAACCAACTAAGTAAGCATAATGTTCATTACCATGCTCATAGTTACTTTTAACTATTCCTAAGTAATCGAATATACCATCTGCAACATGAACTGATTCATGAGGAACTACTTCAGATACCGTGTTCTTAGCTAATTTAGTATTAATCAAAACAAGTAAGCCAACTGCTCCTGTTTTCTTTTCTCTAACACACACTGTTATACCATCTACATTATCATTTGATACTACGATGTCTCCTGGATTTTGATCATTCGAAGCATCTTGCATTGTATCATAACCGTCAAACAACTTATTAGCTTCATTCAAACATTCTACTGTTCCAACGTATAAATACACTGGATATATCTCAGGATCATATGCAACTATTTTAGCCTTCGTTTTCTTCATTTAATCTTCTATATATATTTGCTATTACTTCATTACTTAACATATATAAGTAACAGTAAGTATGATCATCAAGGTAATATTCTTCATCAGGAGTAATTATCCTATTACTTTTATCATCTAATTGTATCTCACATTCTTTATGTAAGCCTATAGGATAAGACATTTTATAATAGACCATTAACTCAACTAGCTGTGTTCGCAGCTCCTAATTTAGGTCTTTTACTTTCACTCTTCTTATCGTCTTCATACTTCTTCTTAATCTTTATCTTACCTAAGTAAGAGAACATCAGTGTTCTAGTATCTTCTTCATCAGAAATTACCTTATTAGCAAACATAAAAGGATGATTGCATATTACTTCTATTACTTGATGTGGTAGATTGTATTTCTTACTTAGTTGCTGGTATATATTCTGTGTATTCTTTTTCATCAGAAAGATGTCTAATATTGTAGAATCTATTAGTAAGTAATTGATTTAATCCTTTATTGCTATCTACTGTATTTGGTCTAATAGTATTAATAGTAGCTAAAACATCTTCAGCTCTGTCTATCCAACCTAGACGGTTAAGTAACCGTAACTTAGTTACTTCTTTGTTAGAGTATTTCTTCTTTGGTTCTAACAGTACTAGGCGAGATGTTCTTGGATTACCAATCATTGACATTGTTTCGTCGAATACGTAAAACTTATTATAATCTAACTTTTTTCTAGTAATAAATGACCAAATCTTTTCATACCATTTATATTCTTTACCTAAGAATATAGTTCCTGGTTTAACTTCAATTTGTTTCATTTTTCAATCTTAATATTAAAGTGATTTGAACTCTATCACCAATTATTTCAGGTATAATTGCCTTATTAACAGTAATTTCATCCTCCACTTTTCCTTGCACTAACAGACCTTTTTCTTTGAATCTCCCTATATATCGACTTAAATTGTCTGGAGTAATTCCAAGTTTTTGTCTGATATATTTTCTATTCTCTGTATTAATTACATTCTTACTATGACCAGGGAGCTTTTCGTAATTAACGTCTAGCTCGACTAAAGTAGTCATAAGTTCTAGCTCCCTGTCAGTAAGTTGCAATACTCCATTTAGAGAAGTAAGGAATTCTTTGTAAAGGTCAGTCTTATTGACTTGCTTTACCAGTTTATTCATTTTGCTAATTCCTTAATTTTATCAAGCAATTTGGTCATATTATAATAAACAGTCTCTGCTTCTACTTTAACACAAGTAGGGATAAGACCTTCATTATACTTGCTCAATACTTCATCTAAATCACTATCGTATTTCTGAAGCATTGTATCACAGAAATCTTTGATAGCTTCAAGTCTAGTATCATTGTTGGATGATTTCATTTCAAGCAAGTAACCTTTCTCAACCAATTCATTTGCAGTATCTTCATCTACAGCAACAAATCTACTACTGAATTTATCCTGAACATTAAGAACCAACAAACCCTTTTCATTAGGCTCAAGCATATCACCTTTACGCGCTGCTGCAAATGATTTAATTACTTTATAACTATTCATATTATTAATCTTTTTTATTTAAACCTTTGACTGCTAGTGTGATCATAAGAGCACATAACAGTACTACTAGTATGTCTTCCATAACTGACTATAAAACGGAGGTGCAATAACGATGTTAATTTTAGTTAACACATTTTAACATTTAAAGTATAGATAAAATAAAAGGTAGCTTTGAAAGCTACCTTTAAACAATTAATTTTTATAATCATGAAAAATTTAACGTGCCATTATTTATTAACTACGGCAATCACGTCATAAGGTTTAACCAACTGACTATTCTTATATAAATCAAAGTCTTTTGCAAACTTCTTGTTGTATACTATAGTACTTCCAACCTTATATGTAGACTCTTCAGGAGTAGTTAGACAAGTAGGTAACGCAAGTACCACACCCTTTAAGAATTCAGATTCAACATCTTTAGTCTCTGTCTTAGTTTCATACTTCTCAAATCCATCTTCATCTTTCTCACCTGTTGGAATTTGTGTAATGATATCTTTCTTAACCATCACTGGTTCTAAAGGCTTAACTAATACATCTTTCTCAAATGTATATTCCAAGTTGTTTACAACTGTTTCTAGTATTTTATCTTCCATGTAATTATAAACGTATTATTTCTTAGTATGTTTCACTTCTTTAAGGATATTCCCACCATTTGAGCAACAAAAATGTACAGCTCTAGAAGGACACTTTGTTAGATCACCAAATGCACAGCCATCACAACTGCCAGATTTATTAGCTTCAATTAAGTACTGTTTACTATTTATCTCAACTGGTATATTATTCTTAATAATCTCAGCTAACTCTTTATCGTATATGTACATTACTTTTTATTTAAATCTAAAATTACTTCTTTGAAAATATAACCCTGAGTACAGTAAGAGGTTCTATTTGCATCACATCCTGTATTCAGGAAAGCACAACCTTTACAGCTACTTTGATCTGTTTCCATTACTAAGAAAAAGTCTTTGCCGTTTACATCTACATATTTACCCGGATATGCAATTGGTCGTCTCTTACTAGTATTTAATATCTTATTTGCCATAGTATATAATTATTATAAAGTAATTAGTAAAGTAAGAGTAGATTATTAGTTAATTAGTATGTATATACTATGTAATTACTAACCCCTCTTACTCCCCTATAAACGTATAAGTTCTTACTTAGGTTGTACTAACTTGTACTATAATTAACAGTTTTTAACTATTTACTTATTGCCTTTTATGTAATAGTTAATGCTTGTTAATGTGTAGATATACTGCTCTCTTTACTACGTTTTATATGTGTAACCAACCAAGATTGATATGATAAACTTAATCAAGGGTAGAGAATTACTTAGTACAGTAGCAGATGACATAACTAATAAAGTTGCACAAAAAAGTAGAACAAATTTTTTTATATTAAAAAAATTTTTACGAGTTATTTTGTGTGTGTGAAAACTAAAAAAAATAATTTTTAAAAATAAATTTGGGGTATTTCTATGAACACGAAAACCTGCACATAAATCACTCCCCGGGATATAGTAATGGGAGGAACACCCGTAGGTATCTAAACAGAGGGTAAAAACTCTTCCCTTTCAAAGCTATGTTAACAAGAATTGTAGACGCAAGAATGGTAGATTTGCAAAACTCCAGTGTTTCACAAGCGGTTTATATTAAAGCCGTTGAAGAAACCGTAAGTAGTTCAGAAAAGAAAGAACTTGTAAAGAAAGACGCTAAAGGACGAAGGATATTTAACGCTAATGTGTTAAATAAATCTATGTTTCCGAATGTTTTTCACACTGTACTATTTCCTGAAAACGAGGAACTTGTTGAAATGTTTCGCGAAATCGTTGAAGAAAACGAGGACAAAGAGGAAAACGAACGCGATTATCCAATGATCCACTTGTGTAAGGAAAATGTACCGGTTAGTGATATTTCCGGCTCTGAGTATATTATGCGTTACACTCGTGATGATGAAGACGGTAATTTTCAAATGGGAGACGTTATATTGGACGACGACGGAAAGGTTAAACTTTTTGACCAAGTTACAGTAGTTTTGCTTTGCAACGACGACGACGAACCAGTCGAAAATGCTGTACGTAAAGCACGCAACCGTTACAAGCAAAACATGAAATTTGACGACGAATTCGGTTTTGCAGTGTGGCAAACGTACGACGATTACCTTGAGGAAGAAAAAGAGAAAGCCGAAAAAGAAGCCCGTAAACGTGGCAATAACAACGACGGTGGTTCTGAATTTGCGGATAGAGCAAACGCGCGTAACAAAAACAACAATCAAGGGGGTAACAATCGTAGACGTTAAAAGTATTAGGTGTGTGAGTGAGTGGATAAGACTATCTTTCATTCCACACCTTTTAACATTATCGACAAACGCAAAAAATGTTGACAACTTAATATATGGCTCTTGTTCTCTACGTTCCTCACAATAGCTATATGTCGACATAGCACTTTTTTGGATACCTACGAGTATTCCAATTCCAATTTATTTGATTTTATTTAATTTAAATCATATATATCATGGTAGTATCAATAGCAAAATCACCAGTCAGTTACATTCCTATGATGACAGTTCCTAACTTTCAAATAGGAGAAAAAGTGATATCTGAATTGAAAGAAATCAGTCCAAACTATGTATATACATTAGTAGCAGGAAGTAATGACGAAGATAATTACGCTGATATTCCACCTTATACAAATTGGGATTGGAAATTCTTACATTAAATATCACTTAAATATAGGTCAAAAGGGCATATAAGACCTTTATAAATCTGTGTACTCTCTCACGTACAAACTCGAGAGCTTTGCCTAATGTGTATCTCACTCTAAAAAACTCAATAACTTCCCAAGACATTGAGGGCACCAGTTTCCTGATGAAGGCGCAGAGGTGAGAACAAAAGTTCTCTATTACATAGACCCAACTATATATGAAAACTCGTGTATTTGCGTTCAGGTTTTAGGTGTAAAATGCAATTTAATTCAAAGTGATATGGAAGAGAATAAAGACAACAAACAGTCTATCCTAGAAGAGATATTAGAACTTCTATGGGAAACCATTGCGATAATTATGGGTATTGCTCCTTTTTTATTAGGAGTATATGCGCTAATCAAATGTATATTTGAGGCTATCTTTAGGTAAGGCGAAAGCCTATAATTTAATATTATCAAAATATGAAACGAATAACAAATTACGCGTTGAATTGCCTTATAGAACAAGGTATTTCAAAGGAACACATTAAGAGTCTGATTAAAGCAATCGAGAATCAGACGAGAGACAATATCTTGACACCTGAGCAGGCTATAGAGATATTGTTAGATGGTGTAATATATGAAGAAGAGTTACATCAACAAACTACACTTGACCTCAATACTTGCTACTCTGGCAGTGCAAAGGCATATGCTGAGAAAGTAGAGAAAGCACTACAATCTAAGAAAGAGGCTAATTTGGGAAATTATATTACTAATACAGCTTATCGTTACATAAAGAATTCAAGTAATATAGGAAAATACCATCTATACATCCGTTTACCTATATGGACAGGTATTACTGAAGCGGATATATATAATATTATGCAGAATACCTGTAGATTCTCAAATCTTTTTATGCAAAGTATCAATGTTAATATACGTGGAAAAAATATTAACCGTCTATTTACATTAAAAGACTGCGAGACTATCTTTGCTAAGATAATATCCAAAGTTCCTAGTAAATTCTGGAATGACTGTATGGTTATATATACACCGGATAAATATTACAGTATAGATCACGCTGCTAAAGAGTGGTTTAAAGAGTAAGTCAAGACAAAAAAATTAATTTAGCTACTGTTATTTTTATAGCGGTAGCACATGCTAGTTTGGCGGAATTGGTAGACGCGCACTCTATAGAGAGTGTGGAGAAATCCATCGAGGTTCGAATCCTTGAACTAGCGCTACAATCAAGCGTGATTGTATGTATTCGTTTTATTAACTCGATAGAAGGAGAACTCTTAATAGCAAATGCTACTGTGAAGTAGGTATTGCTATTTTTATTTGTAAACATTTATAATTATAAATATACAGATATTATGGAAAGGATTATCAAAATCAAAATTGGAGACTGTAAGAACAGACTCGAGCCGATCAAAGTATTTAACCAACATGCAACTGCTGGGATCTCTAACTTTGGTTATACTCTTATGATGTCTAAACTGCAAGCAGGAGAAGAAATAACTTTAACTGTTGACAGTGAGACTGCTATTAATAAATTACAGCATCTTGGATTAAATGTAGAACCACTATGAAAGGGAGTTATATCCTGAATAATATTAGTACTACAATTATATTGATTCTTATTACTGCTTTAGGTCTTATATATTTACATGATAGTCATCCGAAAGTGTATAATTATATTGAGATGAAGAATACCTATAAGAATTGTATAATAGTAGGAAAAGAAAACAAGGATAATACATACAAATTGAAATTATGCAATCCGTATATACACGAGAATGAATTAAAAGTAGATTATGTTATACTTGTTAAGGACTATATTTATTTCAATAAATTCATAGGAGATACAATCAAATGAAAAGAAAAAAAGAACTTACCAACAAGCATAACTTGTTAGTAAATATGCCATACATAGTATTACACGTACTTCTAAGAAACAAAGCCTTAGATTTGTACTGTAACAATGCTCTTTCTGTCAAAGCTAACTGTTTTGATGGTAAGCGCTATCTTTGTATGACATATCCATTAGTATGGATAGATGCTGCATTCTGTTGGGAAAATTCTCCCGAAGGAATGATGTTTTGGTCTAATATATTCGACCAAGTTCTCATAGAATTAATAAACCAATAGCTTTATGAATAAGCAGCATGTTTGGAATTCTAGATCTTGGATGCAGTGCAAACGAAACCTAATAGGTGGTAGATATGCATTAGTATATAGTAATCTAAATAACTTAATTCAACACAATAAGGAAAGTGAATTCATGGAACTTACTGATGAAGAAATTAAGTACATTCGAAGGGCTATGAAAGCTTTAGACCATCTAATCAAGATCAAAGGAAAAAGCACAAAGATTGTGCTCGATAAGTTCAATAAAGTTTAACAATTTAAAACCATTATCAAGATGGAGATGAATGACAGACCGCCTTTTAATAAGGCATGGCTCTGGGTAATCTTAATTATGATTATCGGTGCCATTGTTTTTGTCGCCTTACATTGGAATGTAGGCGAAGTTAAGAACCTATTCTCGAAAGAGGAAGTTTCTACAGAATCAGTACAGCCTGAAACAGTAGTAATTCGTGATACTATCACGATGCCTACAGTTGAGGATGTATTGTTAGCTCGTGAAGTAACCAAAGAGCAACACAGGAAAGATTCTGTATTTATGCAAATGCCTAAAGCTGCACTTGCTGCGGTATTGATGAAGATTGGTACAAATTCTACAATCAAGGAGATAGTAGAAGAGTACGAAAGTAACATCAGTGTCTATAGTAATGTAATTTTAGGTGCGGAGATACAGGATAAAATATTACAACCTGACTCTTTAAGGCCAAAGCCAACTACTTAAGAGCCTTTTTCAACTGTATGCCATTGTAGCGGTTCGTGAGAATAGCTACAATCTTTTTATTTATTAACTCTAAGACATTATCAAAATGAATATAATTACAGAATATGCACTTGAACAGTTGCATAAAGAAGGCATAACATTAAATATGCTTACTACTGCCTTAACCAATATGGACAAAATAGAAGGTTATAATTCATCTGACTTTATTAGTACTCTTATAGCAAGAAGGAAAGACAAAGACAAAGTCTTATTACCTGAAAAAATGTTTAAGTACAAGGTACTAATTACTCCAGTAGATAGCAGTATTGGCAGTAAACTAGCTCTTGTTAAGTTAGTAAAAGATGCATTTGGCTTAGGATTAAAAGAGGCTAAAGATGCAGTAGATAGTGCTCCATCTATTATAGATAGGTATCTTACTATTGATGAATTTGACAAAGTTCATAAATGGATAACAGAACAAGATGATAGATTTGCAGACAATATACGCTTAAATATCTAAGTTCATAAGAGAGATAGCGATCTCTCTTTAATTATATTTATAAGTCATCAGAAAATGACAAACCTGTGGGGCGTAAGTAAGCATATAGAAACTCGGATTAGTCACCGTTCACGAAGATGTACTCGTGACGTGCAAAGAGTTATTACATCTCTAAATACTTATGATCGTGCGGACGTAAAAATCAGGTAGTTAGTAAGATTTCATTTCCACGTGATTTCTGCATAACTTTAAAAGTGTTTAGTGGGCGTTAAGATTAATCAGTTACAAGTTAATAAGTTAGTGTATGTAGCAAACGTGGTATCTGCATAATACCAAGACAAAGAGTTGTCTTTATTAACATTCTACTATTGTGCAGAATAGTAGACGTCATCAAATTAGTATTAACATTAAAATTTTAAATATTATGTAAAATGAATAAATCAAACAAATTAAAATCTGTCCTGAAATGGATTAAATCCTATTTTAGTATTCAGAAAAGTAAAGAGGCATACTGTGCAAGGCATGGTCATGCTTGGATTAATAACTTTGATCCTGAGAATGTTGATGGAAAGAAGTTAAAGCAGAGAATTTACTGCACTCGTTGTCATCAGAAATATCATGAACACGAGTATTATGTGCATCAAATCGGAAAGAATATTTCCAAGTAAATAACTTAAATTACATTATCAAAATGGAATTAATTATTATTGCTGTTCCTAACAGGATTAGCGAAGACCAAGTAACAGAGCTTGGGGCTAAATTAGCAGAAATGCTAAATGTCAGTACAATTGGTATTAATGTACTAAGTGATGAAGATTTACTGCCAGGAGGTGAATGTGTAAGAGCTTGCACAGACATTGAAGACAGTAAGTTTATCAAAGCTTTGAAAGCAGTCAATGAATTGATTGATTTTCACAGTGCAGACATCACAAACAGATTTCTGGAATGTGTTACCAGTAATCTGATTGAGACGCCTATACTGCAAGCACTTGCTGCTGGACCAATGTCTAAAAGAGATCATGTTATAGGTATGGACTTACATGGTGCTTATTACAGTAAATTGGCAAAAGGATTATTAACGATTCTTACTACTGACAAAAATGGGAAAAACCTTTAAGGACTCATATCCAGGCTCAAAGCTTTCTCAGAAAGCTCAGGCACGAAAACGTTCAACTAAAAAGATCCGTAAAATGGATCCGTATGACCGTAGAAGTGCTTTGCAGAATTGCAATCAATGATCGGATTACAGTTTACAATTTTTGAACTACAGGATTTCCGCCAGATAGACTGTAGGTTTTTTACTCAACTAAATGTTAGTAAATGGTGAACCAGTCCCCCGAAGACTACAAATATACCAAACCCCTAAAGGAAGCCACAAGCGTGAGCTAGAGTACTATGGACTATACAACAGTCAACCCTATAATAGGGTCAGGAGAAGGAAAAGGGTTATCTACGAATAAGTATTAGAAATAAGTAGAGTAGTCTTCTTTTTTGAATTTCGTTTAAATAACTATATTATTAACAATTAAAAACTATCAAAGTATGAAAACAAATTTATCTTTCTGTCTAATGACAACCACATTGTTGTGTGAAGAGTTTAACCCTGAAACTTTTTGCGGCGCAGCGGATTCGTTCAGATCACCTTCAAAGAATGCAGTAGAAGCTGCAAAACAGGAGATGGCTACAGAACGTGAACAGCTTGCTAAAGATGAAGCAAAACGTCAGCTCATTATCGATGAATACTCACAGAGTCGTACAGCCATCGAGGCTCGTTACAAGAGAAAAACGGGTGAGCTTGAAGTTAAATATCTGAAACTGCAAACTGAGGAAAATCGCGCGTATGCTGCCGGTGACAAGGATACGGAAGAACACCGTAAGAAACTGATGTCATTCCGTGAACAGAAAGAGAAAGAAGCGTCTGAACTTTGTGAACAAAGACGTTCTGAGATTCGTAATCTCAACAAGGCTTATCCGAAAGGTGAAAGCTATTGTAATGCTGCCGGATTATACTGGTAATATTAACTATTTACATTAAAATACTCGAGTAGCCTCTCTTGTAGAGGCTACTTATCTGAATTGGATTGAACGAGATCAGCAGGCAGTGTCAATAAGTCCAAAATAGACATAGTTATCCTAGGATTAGCTGAATTAACAGCATGTGTAGATATATATCTACTAAGAGTAAGTAAAGAAAAATTTGCCATGTGCACTTTTGTATCAAATACAATGGTCTTGTACTACGTATGATAAGAGATTATCTGATACTAGTCTAATGACGATAAAGGAGCACAAAATCAATTTGAGTCTGAGTGGTCTTTGTACCCTTACGAGTATAGCTCTTCTGCTCTTGAGTAGGATTCTGAGCGCCGTATACAGACAGAATTTTCAAAATCTTAAATGAATATTATCTATGCTTTGTGCGAGTTACATGTGCCCCTAATTAATAATTTTTTGGACCAACATATGTAACAAGGAGAGTATTTGTTTATATTAGAGTAGGTAGTTTTGGTTAACTGCCTATTCACATTGACTGTTAGGTCATTTGATTCATCGTTTGGACGAGGGTTCGACTCCCTCATGCTCCACGCTTTATTAAAAGCTACTAAGGAAATAGAACTAGAGTTTTTGATAGTGTGATACCGTGCTTCAAGTTCTTAAATCTTTGAACGGTATAAACCTGGGGCATTATGGTTTTGACAGCGATAAGAAGAGAATGAATAGGTCAATAAAGCCAATAACTGGCAAAACTTTCGTATCTGACTATACTCGCCTGAGTGCTTGAGAATAGTCAAACGGCTAAGCTAATGTCGTAAAAAGCCACGTCATACCCCTGCGTGTAATAAATCGGTTTGGTGTTGTTGTAAGCTCTCGACCCTGTAAAATGTTAGAACTTAATAAGACAAAGTAGTATTATGGTAGTACGCTAGAAATAGAGGTGGTGGGTTCGAGTCCCACTCTTTGTCCTTCCTTTAACTTGTTAAATCATAATAATACAGAAACTATGAAATGGTATCAATATCTTATCTTACTGTTTTTAGGTATTGTTATATTCATTGAATGGTATATCATTACTGATTTACTAAATCATATGTAATATGGCAAGAGGTAAGAAAAAACATAGTAAGAAATATAGACAAGGAGATCTTACTAGTAAAGCAATGAGCTGTATTAGTAATAGTTATTGTAACACTATAGACGATTTATCATTACTTTGCGATATTAAAAAAGAAATTCATAGATTGCACGGAATAGGGATGATTTCTCCCTTTATAGCTTATGAAATAATTTCTAATGTCAGTAGAAGAGCAGTAAATTTATGACCTATTTGATCTATAAAGTATTATTAAATTTTTAATCAATAAAAATGAAAAGCGTATGGGTGTAAAAGACGCAATTAAAGATCGTATGCCATCAGAATGGTATATTGCTCTACGTCAACACAGAGTGTTGACAAAGTTTGTTAATTATGTGTATACTAGGTTTGTACCATATGAATGGCGCAAGAAAAGTGCTGCCAAGAATATGCACAGACATTCTGTAGCTCGAATAGTGCACTTATTTGAGAATACTGGATTTCTAACTTTATTCAGTCCAAATGACCCTGATTATAGTAAATGGAATGAAGTATATAATACTATTTTAGAAAATCAACAGAAATGGAAGTAAATACACAAAAGCCAGCAATTGAAGTCATTCGTTGGGTGAGATTCAATACTCCAGGTGCAAAGGAAAAGATGCTTGAACTAATGCAATCAAGTTCTAGTAAAACATCATTTGCAACTAAAGTTAAAGACAAATTCAATTTGTCAATGAATGATGCATTGTTTGTAGCAAATCAATTCTATAAAGAGTAAAATATGGTCGAATTAACAAAAGCAGGTTTGTATATTGCTCAAGGAGCAACAACAAACGTATTAATCCGTGTAGTCGGAACTGCTCCGATGTTAAACATTGTGAGCGGAGTGCTATTGAATAAAATGGCATCTCCAAGTGGTGAAGTTGTAGTATTAGGTCCAAATGATCCTGAAATTCAGGATATTATTTGTAATCCTAATGATTATATCTACGAATTACCCAGTATCAGCGAATCAATCGAAAAATCTGGATTTGAGAAAGAGGTTAACAAGAATGTCGAGTATAGTGACAAACAATTCAATGAATGGGTTGGCACATACAAAGAGTATTTATCTTTGTATAAAGACAATTGGGAACCAAAATTCACAATCTATCTACTTAAGAATACAAGGTATTCTAAGTCGCAGGTAGGTACTATTTTGAAGGAAATTATACGTCGTACTAAAATGGCACAATAATGAATACAACAGTACCTCCAAATTTGTGTATGTATAAAGATACTCAAATTACTTTTGACGAGTTAAAGAAAGAAATTAACAAGCGCTTGAATGCAGAATGTCAGTATTATCCAGCTAGTGTACCTATTGTTATTGACCAAAATACAGTAACACCATTTCCAGTATTTACTGGTAGATGGAAAGAGGGAGAAACATGGTATGGACTTATGCACGTCAATAATGGTGACGGTGCATTGCTTGCAGGTCTTAATTTAACTTGTCGTACCAATCGCACTATTAAGTACATCATTGATTGGCTCGAAAGAAACTTATTCAACTATATGCTATCTACTATTGCTACGCAAAGTAAGACAGAAGTGGTTCGATTACGAATTGGATATAGTATGATTATGTCTGTAGAGTCAATTGATAAATCCACATTGCTCCTGTATGGTAAATGGATCCAAGATTTATATTGGGCCCGCAAAAGAGCAATTACAGAATGGAGAATCGATAACATCGAGAAAGTACCATTCTAATACGGTATGCGGTCATTGGGTTGACCGCATATCACTATAATCTAGCACTATGAAAGAGGAAGAAAAACTTTTAGTAGAGCAAGCTAGAGACGGTTCTGAGAAAGCATTCTCAAAGTTATATCAAAAGTATAATAAAACTATTTGGTTTACTATCTATAACATTGTTAAAAACAGTGATGTAGCAGATGATTTGACATCAGTAGTATTTACAAAGGTTTACGAGAAGCTTCAAACTTATGTAAATCATATTTCATTTGAAATGTGGTTAAAAACAATTGCTGTTAATGCTTCAATTGACTATATAAGAAGAACTAAAAAAGAGCAGCTTAACAACTATATTGATGATGATGAATATGCTGGTCAACTTGATTCTAATACAAAGAGTCCTGAAGAACAGATGATTTTAAGTCAGAATGTAGAAGTTATTATGAAATGTATTCCATTGCTTCGTAAGAAGTATAGGGATCTTATCTATGCTCGCCTAGATGGGAAGTCTTACCATCAAATATCTGAAGAGCTTGCTATTCCTGAGGCAACCGTGAAAACGTGTCTCAATAAGGCAAGAGCAAAACTAAGACAACTTTTTGAAGATTATAAATAACCAATACTTACAAATTATGGCAAATGTAGTTGGATTATTGCTCTTTGCAATAGTCGTTCTTTATGTAATCGCGATGTGCATGAAGGACCCGAAAGTCTTTACTAGAGCTATTATGTTACTGGTATTAGGCTTGATTGTAGGTGCAGGAGTAAAACACATTAAGAAATTAATGGAAACTCCTGAGAAAGCTGTAGTAGCAGTAGAGATTTCTAATCATCCCACACAGAGTAATTCTACATCCGTTGTATGGAATGCAGAATTAGCTAAACAAGACTCTGTGAGTCAGGAGCCTATATTATTAGAAAGTGACAACTCTATCGCTGAAACAGAAGGATTACCTACAGTGAGAGAAAAATGTGGTTATATAGATGATAGTTGAATGTATTTATAAATACGGGCAACATCATTTAAATAACTAGAGTAATTAACAATTTAAAAAACATTATCAAAATGTCTAAGAACCGAAAGAAAGCAGCAACATTAGCTGCTAAGAAAGCAACTGTAACTAAAGTAGCAACAGCTGAACCTACTAATAAAGTAGAAACTACAAAAGTAGAAACTAAAGTGGAAAAACCTGTAGAAGAGCCTGCTCCTACGCCGGCACCAACTCCAGCTCCGGAAACTCCGAAAGTAGAGAAACCGAAGGCTGAGAAAGCAAAAGATAAAAAACAGGAAAAAGCCGCAGCTAAAGACAAGCCTAAAGTTGATATCAGACCGAAGGCTGAGAAAGTTGAAACGGTTGTAGCCGAGGAAGTGAAACCTGAGGAAACAAAGGTTGAAGTCCCCGCTCTGGACGTCGACGGAGAAGACGATAAAGACAAACCAGTAGATATTGGTAAGGGTCTATTAGAAGCCGGAGGCAATGACCGTATTAGTCATGATAGCGGTATTACGCTGATGAAGATGTTTGCAGATGAATTCGTCAAAGACGATACTCTCAGCGAACCTGCTCGTAAAGCCGCTAAAACGTACTATCGTGGTCTGTTGATGTCTGAAATCCTTTTGTACGGAGCTCAGGTAGAAGCAGACATGCAAACGTTCGGTGTTCGTGTTAACCGCGATGTATTTAACGCCTTACAAGAGGAAGCTAAATCTATGTGGGGTATCGAACTGAAAGCGTTGCCTGATAAAAAGAATGATCAGCAGATGGTAATCGACTTCACTGGTTCTGACATTCCTAAAGAGGTTAAGGAAGCTGCAAAAGCCGATGCTAGAGCCCGTACAGAGGTAGCAGCAATTCCTGAACCGAATAAGGATATGGAAGAATCAGAGAAGGAGAAGGTCCTTCGTGCAATTCTTGTTCAGTCAACTACGAACAAAAGCGTATTTGGAAAGATCAACCAAGCAATTGAATGGTGTCGTGTAGCTTATAGCATGGAAGATTCTCTTCCGGCACAGATTCTTGCATTCATTATGCTTAAAGTTGGTAGCTCTTGGAACGGTGCACTTGATGCCGTAACCAGTGCAATGTATGGTAGTCTCAATTCCGAGCATACTGTTCTTGCACCTCATGCTCTGTTGAAGGCTTGGAACCCTACAGCAGATGATAAGAATATTTCACAGCTGGTAAGAGTATTTATCAGTCGTCATATTGAAAAACAATGTGCATCGTGGAATGAAAAAGCTAAAGGACGTTTAGACATTGCAGCAACTGAAACAGGTGTTGACAACAATTTAGTAATCGTAACTCAGAATATTAAGTTAGGATTGCAGCAGAACGTTCTTGACGGTGTTCTCAAGAAGGAAAAGAAAATCCAGATTGTAGACGAGGACAAAAAGCCCTTTGAAACCGTCAATGGCGACAACGTTTATAAGAAATTATCCGCTGCGTACGGTGATTCCGAATCTATTCTGAAGGACAAGATTGCAGAAATCAGTAAACTGTACAATGCGCCGGTTAATCGTCTTACTAATTATGTTGACAAATCCGCGTATGCCGAATAAAGCATCAATCAATGAAGCTCGGAAATTTAGCAATTGCTGCATTTGCAGTGATTTTTGGAGGGTTTATTGGATATGATCCATTTACCCCAAGTCAGGCAGTTCAAGCCGGAGAAATGGTTATTCCTCGTGTGGTAGACGTACCTAACAATGGAAAGAACCTGGCTCTGAATATTGATCTCAGAACTGACAAAGTAACTGTAGGAGAAACATCCGCAGATGCTACTGTGACCATAACAAAAGACGTTGAGACACGTCTAGAGTATAGAACAAAAGAAGTAGAAAAGGAGGTTTATGTAGAAAATACTATTAAGACAACAAAATTGCTTAATCGGCTTATGCCGCTTCCTAATCCACAACTTGGATTAAATCTTAGCCCGAAGAGAAACGGCGACCGCTAATAGAGAGTAATTAAGCGGTATATAAGAGCTATAGAATTACATTCGAAGGGCATCGTAAATGCTACGACATTCTGTTTAGACCTGATCAGTTGCAGATAGATTATAAGTAATACATGATACTGAAATGTTTAATAAGTAGCTACCACTACAAGTTATAACTATAGTATGATAACCTATTATAGTAGATCGATTACTTATCTACACGAAGAATATAATAGGAAAATGGGAGAGCGTGCATAACCCATAGTGAGAACCGGATTGGTGACTAAAGACGCGGTGATATGCAGTGAGCAGATTGCAGAGACTAAACAAAGCAGGGAGTATCGTTAACTTCCGTAATCGTTCGTGGATCAACTCAAAGATGAAATCAAGAAGGAACGATAACACGAGTGGTCACAAAAAAGATGTTTGTAATCATGAACTGACTAACGTTCTAAGGATTGGCTCCAAACCCTCCTTTGCCCACTTACTTAGGTGTAAGAGCATAAAGTATATACTACTACAGTGTTTCTGTATTATCACGTTGACTAATGAAATATTAGACTATACTGTCTATATAGTTTAATAAGAGGAGTAATAACACCTCGTTGGATTGAAATCATTTAATTGGAAGTGAGTCTACAAGGTAGATTTAAAGTAATACATCTGAAGGTAGAATTTTTGAAGTTAAATTAGCACTAGAAATTGACATGGCTGAGTGGCTATGGCCCATATGCAAAACTATCGTTGTTAGATAGTGTGTATGACAGGTTACCCGGATTAGGTGCCAAACCTATGCGTAATGATGTGAACCTAGAGTTAGCATCTGAGAAGTAAATTGCGTGTCTACAGCTCATACTTACAGTTGCAATACTGTATTGTCCATTAGGGCAAAGTGATTTGAAGTATTTAACTACAAAGAGTGACTATGTTAAGTGATGTCACTATAAAACCCTAGAGTGCTTTGCAACAGGGATATAATCTTAACTTGCGATTTGAGGCCGCAATAAGTCTGAATTGTGTATAATCTGATTAGTATAAGGATTGTATTTGTAAGAGGAAATGCGAGACCGTAGGACTGGAACTACGTATGAATTTCAGACAAAGTAAGCAAAGTATCTTTAACTAAGTTTTCTCAAGTGAGCAGCGCATACATCCAGTATGAAGCGAAGCAAGAGATCATAAGGGGCCGACACGAAGCAGAAGTAATTCTGTGCATTGCCCTGACGAGCATTCCTGTATACGAGGTAGTATAAGGATTGTAAGAACTCGTTGGAGAGTGCCTACGCTGAAACGAACAGCTATACCAAATAAGGAGAGAATGAACATGTTTAACTTAAAGCATTAAAGAGTATTGTTAGTAAATCACCTGCATGAAGTTTATACTTACGAGTATAGATGAATTTGTAAAGAACTAATTTGAGTAATTCCTTACTCTTTGAGTACCAACCGTTACGCTGACATAAGAAACTCGTAAAGTATAATGCGCAACATTATACGTAAGAGAACGCTGAGGCCTCCATTAAGGCTGATTAGGTGGAAATCCTAAGTATTCGTGTACTATAAATAAAGAATCCCTGATAAGGTCAAGTGGGTGTCCTGAAAAATCGGACAGCTTGTGAGTTTTGCAACTTTTAGATAAAAAGTCCCTCAATCGCCTAGATTGTTGTAATGCTGATATACTTGGAGATTCGTTGAATTGATGATAAGTTGTTTATATTGCATCTAATAGTGATATGAACTAGGCACAAAAAACTGTTTCGTATTGATTGATCAGCTACAGTAAAAAGAAGGTCTGATCCGGGCATGTGTCACAGCTATTATATAGTGACATTACATATTTATTTTTGTTTTCGATATTTTTACGGCAATAGAAATTACCAAAATTATCAAACATTTACAGATTTTGGATGCGTAGTGTTACTCTAAGTCATTGAATTGACCAATTCCATCTGTCTACTTTCATAGCTTTTTTAAAGCGGCTCTAAGAGACTGAGCAGACTAACTGAATTGAAGAGAAAAGAGTAACATGCGAATTTTAAAAGTAAAATTAGTTATTAATCCACCCTATCAAAAAAGGGTATAAATCAAGAAAGGAACAAAAAATTATGGCAACAAACAATTCTAATTTCGACATGAACAAGTACCGGGCTATTCTGGCTACTTGGAATCTTATTGGTCAAACTTTGTGTTGCATCGAAGCTGACAATATGGACCTGAGTCACAATGACAAAGTGCGTGAAGGTCTCTTACGGCTTACTAAGCCCTTACGGAAATATTCAATCAAAATGATTGACATTACTTCTGCTAAACTCGATCCACTTCCGGATGAAAACGGTATGGTTATTACTCTGAATGGTGATACTACCTTGCAGTTCCCGCTTGCTCCGTGTGAGTTTAAAGAAGTATCTATGGAAACCGTTACGGCTGCTATTAAGAAAATGGAAGATACCAAGGAAACTACGTTCTTCCGGGATCTCAATCGCCTGACTGATGTTGTTACTAAGCTGAACAAGATCGAGAAGAAGAAAGCAGATGATCTCTTGGAAGAGATCGTTGGTTGGTCTTCGGCTTATGACGATATCAACAAAATTCTTGTAACGAACAACGACGAATATTACCGGTCACTCGGATTGAAGGAGTAAGTAGGCTATGAAAGGAGTACAGTTAATTTCTGAATCCCGTAAAAAACTACTTCGGTTACTCTTAGAGGATCCGCGCATTGGTGAATTAGTTCTTGTAAATGGAGAAAAAGCAGCATCTGTAGTTATCAAAGATGATGGGTCGACAACTTTCAGATCTGTTCCAGATACTTGGTGGGCATGGCTTTTCCGCTATGGTCATAAAAGAACTATGTCATTTTCGGATCTAGCGTTTCTTATTAGAGATGCACTTGCTCGGTATACACCGGCTTCGAGTAGATTCCGGGATGCAATTAAGGACGAGATTGTAGATCATGCTATTGACAGTAAGAACTATGATTACGTCGTGGACAGACTGTTTTTAAACGCTATTCTAGGTGTAACGGAAGGCGAATATAAACTCAAACGTGGAGGTGAATTACGGCAACCTGACAACAATGGCTGTAAAGACCAAGGGACAAATTACCGGAGAGTAGGTAAGACTACAATCGGAATTGATTTAGGTGGAGGATGTATTCCAGTAGATCTTTATATCGAGGAAAAGTAGTATCTACAATCTAAAAAAAACAATTCGTTCAAGTTTAAGCGTTAAGCAGATGTAACGCTTTATTATACACTTAAAATTGAACAAAATTTCTGTAATATCTAAGTAACAAAGTAAAAAGTATATGGATGATGTATGAAGTATATGAAATACGGAGTAACAAGGATAAAGCACAAATTCTGTAAATTTTAAGAGCCTCAAGACGATGGGTCGAGGCTTCTTAAATTTACTTTTTACACGCTCGCAATACGTACGCCGTAACTGACGTATAATAAGGAAAGCCACGAGAAGAAGAAGTGTGCTGCTAGATCGATTTAGATGCGAGCACAACAGGTGACGGTTTCTAGTATATTTAATCAACATAAGTATCAACTAAATATAAAAGAAATCAAATGAATAACAATATAGTAAAAGTAGACTATTTAATAGCAAAACGTGACCAACTAACCGCTGATATAAACAAATATTGGCGTATCATAAACACTGAGAATGTAATCAAGAAGGGATTTAGTCGTAATTACGATATGAAAAATCTACTTGAGAAAATTAAAGAGCTTTATGAAGAGCAGGTAGTAGTTAAACTACGTATCCAATGCGTAAATATGGGTATGAAACTGAAGGAGTTATCTCCGGATGCTAATGTAGTTAACATCTATCGTCTATCTGCTATGAAAGAATATAGTGTTCGTCTTGGATTTGTAAATACTATCAATCCAACTCAGAAAGCTAAGAAAGGGAAACGTAAACTGCCGGTAACAGAAGTGTTAACGCACAACTACATCAAAGCTCGTCAGGCTGAATGTCAGTTAGTGATCAATGAACTTGATAAGAAAGTTAAAGAGTTCAATAGTAAAATGGAGGTTGATCTCTCCGAGGCACCAATGTGTCTTGCTGCATAAGTAGCAATTACAAAAAAGGGCGAGAAATCGCCCTTAATAAACTTATTACAAACTATTTAAATTTATCAAAAAATGAATAAGACATTTCAAGTGAAGAATAATACATATATCAATTATTGGACAGAACAAGGTTTAGCAAGTAAGAAAGCTAACCAGGAACAAAAAGTGAAAGATAGCAATAATCCCCATTATATGCTTCGTCATCCAGTACTTGATGAACTAACGTTTGCAACGCCAGTAAAGAAAGAGCTTGCTAAGAAGGCTCCGAAGTCAGAACGTTATGAAAAATTGCCGTTTAGTCATAAACACAATTTACTAGTTGCACAGGCATACGGTAAAGAAAACCGATTGCTTAAACAACAAACTGCTCGTGCACTCCATGAAAAACGAATCAAGGAGATCATTGAGCAACAGAAGGATTTTCGCTTTAAAAAGACACAAGAGTCCCGAAAGGAGAAGGAAAAGACTAATTGGTTAGTGGTATACCGATTAGATCGCAATAAGCTTCCATATGCTTTTAGTAGTAATCCTAGTAATAAGAGCATAGAGGAACTTAGACGTATCGGAGAGGGACTTCGTGACAAGTTAGAACAGAAATGGGAAGACTTTGCAAGTATTCGTATATATACACAAGAAGGTATAAAGAAAGATTATCCACGTTATTATATATATAAACATGCCGCGTAATCCAGATCAAGTTGACTGCATTATGATTAAAAGGAATGCAGAGAAGTCCATAAAAGTAAATGGGCAAGTACGATTAGGGCAAGCAGTATTTGCAGAAGCATATCGCTTGTACCCAGATGCCACAAACAATCTACGAAATACAAAGTATGATTGTTACTATGATGATTCTAGGATAGATTTATTTCTACTAGAATTACAAACTTCATAAATTTATCTTTAACCGTTAGTTTCCTCATTCTAGAATGAATGAAGTGTTTCCCGTATACTTAATAAAGGTAGTAGTCTTTGTAAAATCCGACTGAACTAATAAGGTATAAGACGGAGGTTCGAATCCTTCTACGGGATCTAAACTAATCTTTAATTTATATGCAAATCAGAGGTAAAACCGTATTTGTATATGATATCGAAGTATTTCAAAATATCTTTCATTGTTCTGCAATTAATACAGAAACAAAAGAAGTACATAAGTTTGAAATATCTTCTCGTAAAAATCAGTTATCTGAACTTATATCATTCTTTAAACAAGTAAATTCACCTGTTTCATGGAATGATAACTATACTACAAATTGTAGTATTGATTCAGATAAAATATTCTGCGGTTATAACAATTTACATTATGATAATCCTGTCATCAATTACATTATAGAGTATGAACATGTACTTACTGAAAAGCCTGTACTTGTAATTACTAATTCTATATTTAATCTAAGTAGAGAAATTACTAACTCTGGAGAGAATATAGAAAAATGGAAAAGATGGAAATATCAAGTATGGTTTGATAGCTTTGATATTCTTACTATGCTTTACTCTAATAAACTTAGAGTAGGCTTGAAAGAAATTCAGGTTACCATGCAATATAAGAATGTACAGGAATTCGTATGTGATTGGAGTAAGCCTTTGCCTATTGAAGATTTTGACAGTATGATAGATTATAATATCAATGATATTGAATCCACTTCTGCATTACTTGATAGGTGTAAAAAAGATATTGATTTGCGATTAGCTATTGAAGACGAGTATGGTGTAAAAGTTCTTAGTAAAGATGGAGTGAATATTGGAATGAAAATTCTAACTCACAAATATCTTGAAAAGACAGGCTTGACATGGTGGGATATTAAAGACTTAAGATCTCCTCAAGCCTATATACCATTGAAAGATGTTATATTACCTTTTATCAAATATGATAGTCCTATACTTAAATCTGTACTAGATGAAATGAAAACTCAAGTAGTTTCTCCTGGCAGAAAAGGTTATGAAAAGAACTTTGTATTTGGTGGATTAAGGTATACTGTTGGAGTCGGTGGAATTCATTCTAAGAATGATCCTGAAATAATAATTCCAGCAGAAGACGAAATGCTTATCGATATTGACGTAGCGTCACTATATCCAAGTATGTTGATAGAATATGGATTTTATCCTAAACATTTAGGTCCAGAATTCTTAGAAGTATATTCTCAGATTAGATCTGAAAGAATAGAAGCTAAACATAACGGAGATAAAATTAAAGATAGTACATTGAAGTTAGCACTTAATGGTTTGAGTGGTAATCTTCAAAATGAACATAACTTCTGTTATAGTCCATTTGCAGTAATGCAGATTAAATTTGGTCTGCCTATACAGAAATGTATAGAAAAATATTCCCTTAATTACTGGAACATCCTTTTGAACCTTACGTTAAAATACAAAAGGACAATCAGTAACTAAGTGTTAAATTATGAAAATATTAGATAAAACATTAAATCTTGAAAACGATAAGTTTAAAGTAATAGAATTTGATTCTGAGAGGTATGAAAAAAACAATAGAGCTCATCTTTATTACAAAATTCAATGTAAAAGATGCAAAAATATTTTCTCTAGAAAAAAAGAAGCCTTGAATAATTTTAATAATCTGAAATGTAGAGATTGCGTACATAATAGATTTGGAAAAGATCTAAATACAGTATTATACAACGTATATATACATTATATAAATAATGCAAAATCTAGAAATATTCAATGGGATCTAAATGAAAAAGAATTTAAAGATATTATTTTAAAACCTTGTTATTATTGCAATAGTTTCTCTAGTAGTGGAGATAATAAATATAGTGGAATAGATAGAATAGATTCTAGTAAAAGTTATTGTTTACATAACTGTGTTCCTTGCTGTAAATTTTGCAATATGATGAAAAATAAGTTTTCAGAAGATATGTTTCTATCTAAAATAAAACAAATTTATCATAATTTAATAAAAAGTTCAACGACTATCTCGAAAGAGAGTACATCACAAGCTAATGGTGATGGAAACGGGGAATTTCTGACTGCCGCTTAAGGTAAAAGAAAAAGATATAGTCTGATCTATATGGTAACATATAGCAGTTCATAAGAGAACGTATATTAGAGTTGCGTCTAGTATAGAACATAATGTAGAATTAATGGACAGTTATTGTTACTAATGTTAGCGGAGAAATTAGTAGAGCTAGGGTGCCGAATAGTACAAGCAAATACTGATGGTTTATTTGTCTTACTTAAGAAATCTATATATGATAAAGTAAACATCGTATGTAGAGAGTGGGAACAATTAACTAAACTAACATTAGAAGAAGATCGTTTTGAGGCTATGTATCAGTATGCGATCAATGACTATATTGCAGTAAAAGAAGGTTATGCTAAGAAAAAGCATGAATTCAGAGATTTTACAGCAGTAATGGATCCTAAAACAGGAGATCATATTAAGTATGGAGCTACAAATGCAAAAGGAGAAACATATAGAAATATGGATGAAATTCGCAAAGACTATATAAAAACTAAGGGAATGTTTATTACCGAAGTATTACTAGGTAAGGGTTTATCACCTAAAATCATACCTGAAGCTATTATAAAGTATTTTGTAGATGGAATTCCTGTTGAAGATACTGTTAAAGGTTGCACAGATATTAAGAAATTCTTAATGTCTGAAAAGACTGGTAAACAGTGGCATGTTGAATACATGAATCAAGAAATACAGCGAACGAATCGTTTCTATGCATCTACAGATGGTGCATATTTATGGAAATGGAAAGGAATAGGAGAACACTATGCTTGGAATCCAAGCGAATTATCAGATATGGCATATTGGAGTTTAATTCAAGAAGGTAAAGATCCGTATAATCCACCTTTAGTACCTGATACTAAACAGTATCAGAATATGCTTACGGCATCTGGTGTTACTCTACTAAATATGTTCGATGATAAACCAATAGAAGATCGTAAGATTAATTATAGATATTATTTAAGAGAATGCTATAAGATAATCGAAGATTTAAAACCAAGACAGTTATCGTTATTTTAACATAACTTATCATACTGTATCAGAATCTAGATAAATGTCATAAAGTGAAACTTTTATGATACTAGAATTAGATACATCTCTGTTGAAGAAATTCAACATATCAATAAATCAGTTAGTATTTATTAATCTTGTATTGAGCGAAAATCAAAATAATCATCAAGACGTTCACGAACTTCTCAGCCGAGTAAGTGACGAAGAGATACAAGATTTAATTCAACGTAACCTTATCGTAGAGACTATAACTGACGATAATAAAATTTATAGAGCAACTGAACAGCTTACTGAAGTAACTAATAGTGAAAAAGAAAGTATGTTTGATGAATTCTATGAAGTATTTCCAGTTTATGTTATAAGACCTGATGGAACTAAAGGGTTCTTAAGAGCTAATGTAAACAAATGTCGTAAAGAGTATAATAAAATTATTGGAAAATCAAGAGCTATGCATGACTACCTATTAGGATGTCTGAAGTGGGAGATTGACAATAAAGTAACTTCTGGTAAGTTAGGTTATATGAAGACGATGTGGAAATGGCTCACTCAACACGAGTGGGAGTGTTACGAGGAGGAAATGCAACTATCACAACAAGCAAAGGAGGTTCAGTATGGAACAAAAATCCTTTAATACTTTACCATTCAGGTCTATCTCTGAAGTAGCTGATGAATCATTAGAATACATTCGCAAGAGAAAAGACAAAACGATTGTTCCACTTAAGACTAGATGGAATAAGTTTAATAAAGTATGTTGTGGTGGCATTGAGCCAAATATGATTATCACTATTGCTGGAGGCAGTGGTAGTGGTAAATCTGCATTTGCAAATACGCTTGAAACTGACTTAATTGATTTAAATCCGGATCAAGAGATAGTTATCCTATCTTTTAGTTATGAAATGTTATCTTACAGACAGGTAGGTAGAAAACTCAGTAATAAACTGAGGAAGACTACAGCAGAACTCTATAGTTCTGATCAAAGTCTATCTAATACTGAATTCAACAAAATTGAAGAAGTTGCAGATAAGATCAAGAAGTATCCAATATATTATATTGATACGCCAAGTACTGTAGAGAACATGGAAAAAACTATTGATTACTTTCACGAGAATATAGCTAAAGGCAAATGGCTTATAGTTATACTTGACCATGCTCTGCTTGTAGAGGGACAAGGTGAATCTGAAAGAGGTACTATTGTCGATTTACAGAAAATGTTTATTCGTAAAAAGAAGCTTTCTAATACGAGTATTATACAGATTTCACAGATGAATCGAAATATTGAACAACCGGATCGTATTAACAACCCTTCTATGCATTATCCAATGCGTAGTGATCTTGCAGCATCTGATGCTATTTTTCAGGCTAGCGACTATGTAACAGCTCTATCTCGACCAGAGTTGTTGAATATAACAGCTTATGGTATAGACCGTCTACCTGTAAAAGACAAAGTGTATCTTCATTTTCTTAAAGTAAGAGATGGAGAACCATTCATACTAGAATTCGAGAACGAATTGAAATATGGTAATTTAGTTGAAAAATAAAATGCAAGAAATTATTTATTTACTTTAAAATAGGCTGAAATGAAATCTTTTACAATTACACTTCCGAATAAAAAAACAGACGCTCGTGGCGTATATAAACAGTATTTGTTGAATCAACTGAATAATTCATATCCTGAATTGACTATCGATGGTATCGATGGACCTGAGACTGAAACAAGCTATCAGTATATCGGTCCGGGAGAACGTGTAGGCTTTGGATGTAATCCGCGCTATCACGTATCTAAATGTATGTGCCCGTTTAATAATAACTGTTGTAACTATAACCTTGCAACAGATTTTGAACGTGCATTGAAGAAATTACATGATTATGCAGAGATGTGTAATCTACCTCGTGGGTATGACTATAAAAACGGAGGACTTCCGGTACGAGAATACGATTCGTATGTTCAGGTTGGTAACACAATCATTCCGAAGCGTAATAATGTTTATTGTTTGGAAAATCTATCGCCATATCAAAGAAAATTCGTTCTGAATTTCATCATGGTGGTAAACAAAACTACAACCGTAATTAATCTTTAATTATACTACTTTACTCAACTTTTTCAGATTCTTTCAGATAACTTTTTCAGATTCTTTCAGATAACGTAAAGCAGTATCTAACAAAACAAATATGTTAGTACTACCTACTGAAAAGAATGCGCCAAAGGTACAGAATCCTAGATTTCTGATCTTATTTGGCAAACCAAAATCTGGTAAAACTACATTGATTTCTAAGTTAGATGGCTGTCTTATAGTCGATTTAGAGGGTGGCTCCGAGTTTCTCGAAGCCCTCTCAATTCAGGCTAGAACAGTCAATGATCTTGGAGAAATTGCAAATGCTATTAGACAGAAGATTGCAGAGACTGGTAAGAGACCTTATAAGTATATTGCAATTGATAATGCTACTCGTTTAGAGGAGATATGTCTACCGTTTGCAGCATCTTTATATAGACAAACTCCAATGGGTAAATCATTCAAAGGAGAAGATGTTAGACAGTTACCTAATGGTGCTGGATATCTCTATATTAGAGAAGCTGTGAAGAAAGTTATTAATATGTTCAAGGAACTATGTGATAACTTTATCCTAATTGGTCATACTAAAGATAAGATGATCAATAAAGATGGGGAGGAGCTAACAGAAATGGCTATTGACCTTGTTGGACGTTTAGGTGATATTGTCTGCGGGGAAGCCGATGCTGTAGGTTATGTATATCGTAAAAAGAACGAAACTATAATTTCGTTCGAAGGCGGTGATAACTCAGTAAGAGAAGCGCGAGCTCCACATCTCAGAGGACAAAAAATAGCAATTGCAGATAGCAATGAAAACAATGAAGTAACCGTTCATTGGGATAAAATATTTTTACCAGAATAAATAAATTAGAAAGAACATGTATAGTAAAGAAAGAGCCTTAACAATAGCAAAGAAAGATGTAAAGTTTATTCCTACAGGAATTATCGAAAACGTAACATTAAAATCAGCAAGAGTAGCCAAATCTCCTACCGGAAAAGATTTCTTGGAAATCACTTTCGAGAAGGAAGGAGCAACTCTTACGCAAACAGAGTGGAAGCCTACTAAGTTCGAAGGTATGACTGACGAACAGCTTCAAGCAAAAGAAGATACTCAGTTTTCGCGTATGATGCAGATTTTGCTTTGTTTCTATAAGAATGAAGAACTAGTCTTTAATGGTACTAGCTTTGAAGAATTTGCAAACGAGGTAGTAACATATCTTAATAATGCAGACAAGTCTAAGCTCTTACGTGTTAAAGTAGTTTATAATAAAGATGGTTATACTACTTTGCCTTCGTATGCAAAGTATACATTTATCGAACCTATGGTATTACCAGAAGGTTCTGCATCCGCTATTGTTGAATTAGGTATTGACCAATTCACAAAACCGGTAACAGCAGACAGTGAAAAGACAGTAACAAATTTGGCTACTTCACTTACACTGAATGCTATGGGTACTTCTTCTGTTAATTCATTTACTACAAATGATTTTACTTCAGGAGAAGATTCAAGCCCTAATCAATTGCCGTTCTAATAGAAGAATAACGGCAACGAGAGAGTGCGTCTGCAAGGTGCGATAGGATTATAAAAAATCTGTATCATATTTAGGACAGTTTAATCTACCAAATAAGTGATTTTAGTGTTAAACAGGGAGTGGTTCGATTCCACTACTCTCTCCACATTTTTTATTTATCAAATTATTTACAAATTTTATCATACTATGATTGAGATTGAAAAACTACATAATGTAGCTACTTTCAAGGGAATGCCTCCTTTTGAAGGAGCTAGCACTACACCAACTAATGGAGAAGATGGGTCAGGAGATCCTGTCTCTCCTACTGGAAAGGAAAAACCTAACTGTGATGATTTTATTGATGTAAAAAGTAAAACATCAGTAAAAGATTTAAAAGCAGGTGATACTATCTTTGCTACTATTAATAGTAGTATTAAAGATAAGGAAGGAAAACCTATACGAGTAAATCCTACAGGATTTTTTCTTGTTGTTGCTGTAGATAAGAATGTAACAAAAGGAGAATACAAATTCACATTGCGTAGTGAAAGTGGAACTGAATATAAAACTTCTAAATCAGGTATCCAGTTACGTAGTTATAGTGATTTACAGTCTAAACTCGAAGAATTGAAAAAAGCTATGGAAGAAGCTGAGAAGCAGGAAGAAGAAAGAAAAAAGAAAGAGGAAGAAAAGCGTAAAGCAGAGGAGGAATTTAAAGCAAAAGCTATTGCCTTTGCTGAGCTTGAACCTGAAGAAAAACTACTTAAGACTATCGAATCTGGTGTAACAAATATCTGGATGGTAGGACCAGCGGGTTGTGGTAAATCAACCATTGCTCGTAATGTAGCAAAACAGCTTAATCTTCCTTACTTGTGTATTTCTTGTGGTATCGGTACTTCTGCAACTGAGTTTGTAGGATATAAGTATCCGGAACGAGAAAGTACGAAATTCAGCGAGTATTATAATAAACCGTCTATAATTCTTATTGACGAGTTTACTGCATTGGATCCTGCTGTAGCACAGGTATGTAATGCCGCTCTAGCGAATGGTGAAATTGAGACTACAACAGGTCTTGTTCATCGTCATCCGGAGTGCATTATTATTGCTACTTCAAATACATTTGGTAATGGTGCTGATCGTCAGTATGTAGCTAATAACCAATTAGATGCATCAACTATTGACCGATTTGTTGGAGGTATTATTGATGTTAATTACTCTGACAAGTTTGAATCTCAATATGATGAAGAGGTTGTTAGTTATGTTAACTCACTTCGTTGCATCATTAAAGATGAACAGTTACGCCGTATTGCTTCTACTCGTATGATTCAAGCAGGTCATACAATGAAGAATAACTATTTTGCTGATTGGAAAGACCGATTAATTATTAACTGGTCTGATAATGAAAAACGAATTGTGTTTGATCGTTTAAACAATCCACTATCAACTAATGATCGTTATCAAGTTAAATATGCAGCATAATGAATTTATCTATTAAGTTACCAAGTGTAGAACAGTTCTATATTGAAGCCGACAAAGTTGAAGAAACCGGTCGACTGAATATATGGGAAGAAATGGATGGACGAAATGACCCAGAATGGGTAGGTCTCTCTAGAGAAAAGATTCTAGAAAGTAAGTTTTCTTACAAAGAAGGTCTAGATAATCTTAAGAAAATCGAAGAAGATTTATTCCTTGGAGGTTCAAGAAAGAAATATAAGTATGACGAATTTGATGGCGATGATATGAATTATGATCGGTTCTTAGAACAGATGCCTGCCATGAAAAAACGTATACGAAATCACGGTGCTGGACAAGGTAAGTTTATTAATTTACATGTTTGTATTTGTGAAAATTCCTGGTGTAGCTCTGAATCATTAATGATCAGAGCTTATACAGTAATGCGACTTGTTGATTATCTAGAGGATCAAGGTTATAGAATTGGTATTTCTGTTTATACAGATACTAAAAACGTTGGATCCTATAGAGGTGAAGATATTGACTTGTTGCATGTAGAAGTAATGGTAAAGAAGCCAGAGGAAACTCTAATTAAACCATTAATTCTAACTTCAGTATCTTCGTGGATGTTTAGATTCTGGATGTTCAAATTCAGAGCTGCTAAATTCTACGTAGATCCCTGTATGGGAGCATCTGCTTCAGTTAAATATACAGAAACCAAACAAGATATTTATATCGGTAGAGGTGAATGTTTAACTACAGGAGATGCTGCACACAAACTGCGGAGTATTTCCCGTTTGTTTAATGATGATGTAGAGGAAGAGGATTAAGATATTTTTTAGATTAGCGCGTTAATCGACTAACTATACGCAAGTGCGATAGCGAGTATAACTAATCATGTTCAATCGAGCGTGCTCACGCCGTACACGTGTAGACCAAGAGTTGCGATGTTAGTTATATTAATCATTGGATTAATGATTGCACAGGTTAGATTCCTGTTAGTTAGTTTAGGTATGCAGAGATTGGTTTCTCTGCATATCACATTAAAGTAGAACCTATGTACGACAAAAAAAGAGTAAAACTACCTACTAATATTACTTTAGATTATATACTGTCTAAAGTAACTGAGTATGACATATATGCTCAGTATATTGGTAGCTTTAAAGTAGGTATGATCTATAATAGCCCATTTAGAAAGGATAAGAATCCTTCATTTGGTATATATTATAGTAAGCGTACTAAACAACTCTTATTTAAGGATCATGGAACAGGTGAATGTGGTAATGTAATAAAGTTTGTTTCATTGTATACTGGTATTACAGATTACAATGAAATCCTAAAGGATATAGTAGACAAACTAAAGATTACCAACAAAACAAAACTCGTTAGCTCTAAGCAATATATACCGTCAACAGAGACAGTAATTGGTATCGTAAGGCAAGACTTTACACAAATAGATATCAATTACTGGGCTCAGTTTAATATTTCTCTAGATACACTAAAGAAATATGATGTATTTAGTATTAAATACTATTTATGTAACGGTATTGTTAAAGGAGTTTACAAGAATGAAAATCCTATGTATGCCTATAAGGTATATAACAACTTTAAGATATATAGACCATTAGGAGATAAGTATACGAAATGGCGTAATAACTTAACCGAAATGGATATTCAAGGTTTTAAACAATTACCAGATTCTGGTGATATACTGTTTATTACTAAGAGTATGAAGGATGTAATGTGTTTGCATGAAATGGGATATAGTGCTATATCTCCATCAAGTGAATCTACATTTATACCTAGTGTAGTCTTAGAGGACCTAAAGAAGCGATTTAAGCGCATTATCGTACTATTTGATAGAGATATTGCAGGATGTAGAAATACTATCAAAATACGAAACAAATATAAAGTCAATGCGTTATTTATTAATAAAAAGTTTAAGGCAAAAGATATATCTGATGCTATTAAATTAAATGATTTTAACACAATAAAAAAATGGTTAGATGAAGAAGTTAATAAAGAACGAAATAGATGAAGTATTTGTGCCAATTAAGAATTATGAAACAAGATATTTAATTTCTAATAAAGGAAGAGTATATTCTATAATTAAATCTATTATACTTAAACCGAAAATAGAAAGAAATTATTATCGTGTTCAATTATTCAATGGAAAAATGTATAAACATTTTTTCATACATCGTTTAGTAGCTACTAATTTTATACCTAATAGGAATAATTTTCTAGAAGTAAACCATAAAGATGAAAACAAGTTGAATAACTGTGTAGATAATCTAGAGTGGTGTACAAAGAAATATAATATAAATTACGGTACAGCAATTTATAGATCTGCAAATAATAGAGGAAAAAAAATTATACAATTAGATAAAAATAATAATTTTATAAATTCCTATAATTCTCTAATGGATGCAGAAAGAATAACAGGTATTTCAAATGGAAATATTAATGCTTGTTGTAAAGGAAAACGCAAAACCGCAGGTGGTTATATCTGGAAATATTCACTCTAAAGATGTCTCTGATTCTATTAAGAGTACATCATTCCAAGAAGTTAGCCAGTGGCTAGATAAAGAACTAAAAAAGAAAAAAATATGATGGCATTTATTTTATACTTAACCTTAGCAGCATTTCTGTTAGCATTACTTGAGATTTTTGTGTTTGTTCCCCTTATTATTCGGTTTTTACCGAAGTTATATTTAGCATATATGCTATCTTCACTTCAAGAAGATACTCGGCGTGTAGCTAAGGCAATTAATAATATTGCTAAAAAGGAACCGGAATATCTTATTCACAAAAATATTTCATACACTCACATTAGTTATGAATAAAAGTAAGAAGAAATCGTAGGGAAAAGTACGTAATGCTACTCCAAATATATACGATGGTATAAAGTTTAGAAGTAAACTTGAAACTTATACCTACAAAAAGCTTAAAGAAGCCGGAATAGATGCAGAATATGAATCTACTCACTTTGAGCTTATTCCAAAGTTTGAATATAATGGAGAAAAGGTAAGAGCTATGACTTATCTTCCCGATTTTGTTGGGAAAAACTTTATCATAGAATGTAAAGGTCTTGTAACGGATAGTTTTCCGTTAAGATGGAAGATCTTTAAGTATTATTTAAAACAAGAAAACAAGGACTATAAGTTGTTTTTAGTCCGTAATCAGAAACAAGTTGACGAGATGGTCAACGAACTTTCAAAAAAATAACAAATTATGGCAGAATTTATTAAACTAGGTGATAAGATTATTAGTAAACCCAAAGGATTAGATTATGAATTAGAGAATAGCAAAGTCTATAATCTAAAGTATAATCGGTATGAAGGTATGTCTTACTTTGAAGAGGATGGTTCACTAAACTTACCTTCTAAAGTGTATTCTACAGATGAAGATAAAATCTTCATTAAACGTGTAAATACTTACTTTGAGAAGACTGATAAATTATCAACTGGTGTAATGCTTTCTGGTGTTAAAGGTACCGGAAAGACTGTTATGGCTAAAGTCATTGCACAGAATTCGAATCTACCAGTTATTGTCGTTGATGAAGATTTCCCTACAGGAAGAATCAATGATTTTTTCCGTAAGTTCTCTACTCCAGTAGCAGTTATCTTTGATGAAGTAGATAAGCATTGGAATACAGAGGAACTGTTAGGATGGTTAGATGGTGTACAGACTAATGCTAAAAAGCTAGTACTTTTTACTTGTAATAATGAAAATAATATCAGTGAATTCTTGCAGAATCGCTGTTCTCGTATTCGTTATAAGAGACACTTTGAAGCAAACGATAATGCTCGTTTCTTGAAAGAAATTCTTAAAGATAAAGGTATTGCTTTGAACGAAATTGAAAATACTTATAATTTCATTATTAATAACTTCCGTTTGTTATCTATTGATAACATTTTATCATTTATCGATGAAAAGCTTATGTTCCCTGAACTGTCTAATACAGTAATTGCTCAGGATATGAATATTGAGCTTAAGAATTCAAAACCAATTGATTCAACTGAAGAAGAAGAAATTCATGATTGTGAAGATACTTCTTATGGAGAAGCTTGTAATGATGCAATTGGTTTGGATGATTATGAAGAAGATGATGACGACGACGAAGACATACCTGTAATTAATTTTGAAGAGTTTTTACAGAATATAAGAATGAATTAAAGTATAGGAATAGGGAGTTTGGTTACTCCCTATTTCACACGTAAACTGAGGAATCAGTTTTTTGAAAGATGAAAAATTGAGAGGTTGAAAAATTTTTAAATTATGAATGTACTACAAAGTATTATTAAAAAGGTGAAAAACCTTACATCTGAAGTAAAATTCAGAAGATCGCTAAATAACATGATTAGTGAAAGAGAGCGTTGCTTAGAAGAAGCTAAAGAGAATTTTGAGGCCAGTATAGTTGAAGGCAATGCGGAGAATGCATATCATGCATGGAGATGTATTTCAATGCATGAAGAAAACTTAAAGAGAGTCAAAGAATTTAATAGCTACTTGAATAGCTCTGTTCTTGAAAAATGCGAGGCTGCATAATATGGAAATAATAATTCCTTATTATGAAGATAATACTCGTATTTCTAACTCTGCGATAGGTTGGTTTCTTAATAAGGGACCTCAATATCTAAGAGATATGCTCGATAATAAAGAGGAAGGACTTAGTGGTAAGTTTCTTGAACGAGGAACTATGATCCACGAGTACATTTTACAGCCAGAGGAATTCTGGAAAGATTATGAAATACTTGATTTTGATACACCTAAGGCACCTCAGCAGAAGACCTTCTGCGAATGCTATGCTAATCTATTGTCTACAGAACCACTAGAATCAGTAGACACTTTAAAGATTAAAGCATATAGGAGCTCTTATAGTAACAGTAAAAAGGATGAAGTTGTATTAGATGATGCTACTAAATTAGTAGATACTTATACTAACTATATAAAATATCTTAGAACTAAGAATTTTAAGAATATTATATCCTTTGCAGATTTGAATATGTTAAAGAACATTAAATCAAATCTAGAAAATCATGTAGCAGCTAAGAAATTATTATGGCCCGAAGATGTAGAAAGTCATAATGAATTTCATATTAACTGGACACATTCGTATTCAGGAATAGACTGTAAATCTCTTATTGATAGAGTTATATTAGATCATAAGAATAAAGTAGTTACTCTTATTGACCTTAAAACTACTTCAGATGCTTTTAACTTTAAGCATTCTGTAGAAGAGTACGATTATTATAGGCAGCTTGAATTTTACTTTGAAGCTCTAGATTGGTATTTTACTAATGAACTAGATATTGATATGTCTGAATATGAAAAGAAGGCATATATAATAGCTATTCAAACAAATGGTAATAATCAAATTAGAGTGTTCAATATGTTGAACCCTGAGGAGTTATCCAAAAGGTCAGAAGTAATATCAGACGCTTTAAAAGGAATATCATATCATATCAATTCTGGTAATTGGGAACATACTCGTGAATACTACGAGAATGACGGAATTGAGGAACTTAAATAAAACTGCAATGTTTATGTCGCAGTTGATTATGGATAATAATGAATTACTTGAATGTCCTATGTTTGTTAACATGTACAATGAAAGTAAAGACTACCCGTGGTTTGAGAATCATTTATTTATCCTATTTAAGTGTAATACCATAAAACAAGTAGATCAACTAGATCAAATGTTAGAAAGAAATAGAAATTTCTATAATAGATATTCTATTAGGATAGATGGAGTCTTTTATGACTTGGCTATCTTTACTGTTCCAATGTGTTTTAGACATGAATTTAAAGCACTTAAGAATAGTGGTAATAGATGTCTTACTCCAAAACATAAAGTCGCAATCTTTAAGTTATGGAAGTATTCTGACAGAATTGATATAGAAGACTACATCTATGACATTTCCTATTCAGGTAAATGCATAGAAACTGTCCCATTAAAGGACGTTCTAGAGCCTAGTTATACTAAGTTTCTAGAAGAAATTTAAATTAAACATATCACAGTTAACATAGCAATAAAAAAGGCTACCGTCCGTGAGGATAGTAGCCTTTACTTTTATTTATCAATTTGTGTCTAGAAGTATCTTCGCTTAATAGCTGGATCTTGAAGTTCCCATACATTCTTAAATGGTGTTAGTTTAAGTAATGACTTTTCTAGTTTAGTCCATCCTTTATATGGACCATACTTAGATACTTTATCCCCATTATTAAACAAGTATATAGGATAGTTAATTACAGTAGATATATTATCTGTCATACTAAATATAGCAGATGGAGATTTAACTGTATTTACAATATCTAATACATTATACGGAGCTCCTGCTTCGAACTTAGACCTAACTACAAGTAATGCACATAATTGTTTCAACCAATTATCTTTATCATCATCTGCTTCTGCTGATAATGCCGTAGAGATTAATGGATATGCTACAAATAATAATGGTAATTCTGTCATTATTTGCTTTAGATTAGCTCTATCAGAAGCATCTAGACTTTCTAATATTTGTTTTTTTTGACCCCAATCTTTTAATAGCATTTTAGCTACTCTATATGGTGTTCTATAAAGAGCTTCTCTAGTAGTTCCTGTATTATAGTCATAGTGTTTTTTCATAGTAAGTCTTTCCTATATCAGATTAGGAAGATACTGCCTATGCATCATACACAATGCACCCCAAGCATTTGCTTGCATCTATGTTCTCTGTAATGGAGTTAACATACCATCTGCTGTAGCTGCCATAGTGGCTGGGGGGGTTTTAATTACAAACTTCTTAGCTTCAAATGCTTTAGCATACTTAGGATCTACTTTAATTATACCATTTTCTACATTTACTACATCATAAGAAGTAGGTAATGTACTCCAAACAGCTTTTCCTTCTGTTTCATTGTTTTTATAGTTCTACATGAACTATTCCATTGTCAGAAATTCGCCATTGAAGTACCTAAAGTTTAACATAACGGAATTTAGGATGGTACCTTTAATTATAAAATCAGACATAGAGTAAATTCCGAATGCCCAATCTCGTTTAGCTACTTTTACCGCTCTATTAAGATTTGATTCCTTAAACAATCTATCTTGTTCAGTACCAACCTCAAAGTATTCCATTAGGTTAATATACTTATTATTAATATTATTAGAGCCTATATTCCACGCAGATTTATGAAGATTAGTTATAGTGTTTTTCCAAGCGTGCATATAATTACCCATGTTGAAATACCTACCTTGCACTGCCATCATGAAAGAAGTATGTAAAGCGGTAATAAAACCTACAGAAGCACTAATGAAATTCAAACCCAAGTTGATAGTGGTTCCCCAATTCTTCAGTTTTGAAAGTAACTTAGATAAGTTATACTGTTTGCCTTTTATAGTAAAGAAGTTACCTTTTGTAAGCTCTCCATACACTTGCATATCTATAAAGTTCTTAGCAAACTCGTATACACGTGTTTCTGTACCTTTCTTAGGATCTTGCTTCTATAACAACCATTTCTTTGCTCTATCCATAGTAGTATTAGTACCAGTAAAGTTTCTTAAACCTAACTGATTCTTTATAATCTCAAGGTCTGGAGCAATTGCTGTCTTCTACTTGAAATTCTCTGCCATTTTATAGTAAGAAACAACAGCTCCTACTAAGTCATTAGTCATTGTGGTTACATCGTCTAAATCTTTAATATAGTAAGTAGGAACCATACGTAATGGAGATCCATCAGGTCTAGTTGTTATCTTTTCCGGAGCAAAACCAACGTCATCAGAATTAGCTACAAAGGAATCTTCCGTATACTTTAACATACCTTTAATCAGATTGTCCTAACTCTTTACAAACTGATACATACTACCACTAATCTGCGGTAATTTGTATGGATCATTCTTTGTTAAGAATGGTAATTTTTCATTGGATTCGTGCATAGTCTCTAATATAGCAGAATATAGAGCTTTCAAATCTTTGTCTTTCATTAGTTCAGCGAACTGCTTTTCATTACCATATAAAGAAGATTTAGGCTGATAGTATTCATCTGAATTTTCATTATAATTCTTATTATAGAATTGTGAATCTTCAGATAATTCTGAGAATGCTCTACTAGGTACTATATGAATATACTCTTCATTAAGTGGTACAATAGTAGTATAGTAAGAATTAGGTATTGCCTTACCTTCAGCAGTATACGTATGATGTTGAGCTTCCCAAGAAGCATAATAACCAGGATTTGTAGCCTCTTTAGCCATCGCTTCCTTTTTATCTCTCTTATACTGCCAAGTAGTTACGGTTTTAGCAATATCTTTAAACTGTAATTCACCTTTCTTACCTGATTTTTTAGTTTTCCTTCTAATTCTACGTAAATCTTTATCAAGAGCCTTGAGTGTTTTTACTACTTCACGAGACATTAAGTGAGTATTAGGAGTACCAGTTCTTTCATCTCTATAAGTATTAAGTATTTCTCTCTTTACTTCTTGAATTCTAGCATACTCTTCACCATATTCTCGTCTTTGTATCTTCTTTAATTGTTCCCAGAATTTAGGATCTATTTCTACTCTAGTATTTCTTTGTTCCCACTTCTTGAATTCTTCTTCTGATAAAGTTCTTTTCTTTTCAGCTTTTACTTCATCAAATTTCTTTTGATTTACTTTATACTCTAAAGCTCCACTAAGCTGTTTATTTAAATCTTGTAATTCGAGAGCTATCTATAATTCAATATCTTGTTTCTTTGCTCCACTAGGATAGTAAATAGAAGCTAATTGCTTCTTCTAAACATAGTATCCTTGTAACTGATCCCATTCTGCATCGCTTAGTTTCTCCAAATTTACATTACCATGCTTGTCTCTTACTTTATCTAATAAAGTATAGATCTTAAATTGGATAGCGTCTCTAGCTGCAATAGTTTCATCACTAAGGCTATTAAATAAGTTATAGTATTCTGCTGTAAATCTTCTTTCACAGTGGTCTTCAAGCCACGCATTCTTTTCGGCATTAAATTGCTTTCTTACATTGATATCATCTGGCACTTGTCTATCTTCAGATACATTGTATCTAGCCTTAAGAGCTTTCATAAAGTCTTTAAACTCAGCTCTAAACTATCCATACTTTTTATCTCTAACTAAATAACCTGTTTTCTTTCCTTTAGAGTCAGTTTCAAATAATTTCAACTGCTTAGTGCCTACTTTGTCAAGTAACTTTAATAGTTTTCTACCTTTAATATAAGTGTTTTCAGCAATTTTATCTTCCGCTCTCTGTACTATATTAAACATTACTCTAAGAGCTTCATCAGACATCTTATCTCCAGCGCCAATAAGTCTTACTAACATAGACATATCATTAGCAGTAGAAGTAAGCTAAGTATTAACATAGTTACGTATAGTATTAGATCCGGCATCAATGCCTCGCATTAATAATGTCTTTGCAGCATGGTCTGTTATTACGTCATTTAAAGCTGTTTGAGCGTATCCAAACATCTCTTGGATCTACTTTATCTAAGCTTTAAGATCGTCGAACTCTTGAGCTCCTAATAAGTCTCTGTATCTATCTGAGTTGAATAATTCAGCAGCAATTTCATTACTAAGTGTATTATACATTCCGTAATAGTCCTGCTGAAATTGAATAAGCTAATTATTACTCAATCCACTGTCTTTACCTTCAGTAATGTTCTTCTAAGCTCTAAGTATAAGACCAATAGGACTTTCCATATTAGACCATACATCTTTAATAAAGAATACTATATTCTCAAGATCTGATACAGTTTTGTTTTCTAAGTTATTTAGCTGGTATTCTAATGAAGTGATTATAGCAGACTTATTGGGTATATTTCTATTATTGATTGCTTTAATTCTTTGTTTAACCCCGTCTCTAATTCTTTGTCTTAGATTGGCTGTAACATTTGAAAAGTCATATCTGTTGGCTCTAAAGTTATTCAGAGCTTCTTGTGCTTTATTTATGTTTACTTCATTGAATTTTAATGCTTCTGGAGAGAATACGCCATCAAATAAATTAGGGGAATTAGATATAAATCTACCACTATTATCTACAGATTTAACATTTGTTGGATCTGATATTACATATATATCTTGATTCTCTTCCTAATTATCATCTATTCCGTGAAATATTGCTATATCTGCTTCCTCAGCAGCTCTGTTAATAGTTGGTACAAATCCTTCTCCAGAATTTCTAAGTTCATCCTTAGTTCCTGTTTTTTCTATTACTTTTCTAGCATTTAGAAACACAGGATATTGATATTTTCTATCTAAGATTGTTCCTTCTTTTGGTTCTGAATTAGCAGTAAAAAATATTGCTTTTTTAGTTCCATTTTTAATTTTTGTAAAATAATTATCAAAGTCAATGGAAAATTCTTTTATTTCATCATTGCTGTAATGATAAACTATTAGCGGTTCTCCATTTTCATCAACTACTTTAGATGATTCTTCTGGATTGTTTATCCAATCTCCAAACCATTTCTTAAATCCATTACTATATACTTTAGACTTAGCCTAAATAGCCTACATAGTATCCCCATCATACTTTTCCATAAGAGTTTGAAAAAGTATAGAAGGCTCACCATTAGGTGCTCTATCTATGCTATTGCCGTTATTCATATCCCAGATGGAATATGCGGCATTCATAGCCGCATAATTCACACCTGTTCTTTGTTTCCTTAATTCTCCGTCTTTAAACTCCTCGATGGTCAAAGGTTCACCACCAAGAGCTTCCACTATATCGTTGAAGGAATCTCTTACCTTCTAATTATTTATCTAAGGACAAAACATATTATTTATTTTTAACAATGACTACTAGGATCATCATCTTTTTTAGTTAAATACTCTTCAGTAATATTATCTTCAAACTTAAAGTTTTCAGGTTCTTCTTTAAACATACGATAATCAAGAACTTTGCTTGTTTTCTTTACAGGAGCATCTCCTATTGCTTCTGCAATTGCCAGTCTCTATTCCATCTTATCTTTAAATGCTGGATTTTCAAGTAATCCATAATCACCAAGAGCATTGTTTACATCTCTGTCAACAGCTTTTTGACCTGCATCACTTAACTTATAATCTAATCCTCCTTCAAGGTATTCATTAGGAGTAAATTCAACAATAATATCATCAAACTTAAGACCTTTATAAGATATTGCATAATTTCCTCTTTCGTGTGAATTATAGAAATACATAATCTATTCAGATGTTAATGTTTGTATATTGTTATTATCGAATGCTGACTTTTCATCATAGTTCTTATGATACTCTTGTATAAGCTTACCATTCTATAACGAACCTAATTTAGGTATAGCCATATAAACTGTCTTAGTTTCACCTTTAAGAGGTTTGCTAGGATCATTCTTATCAAATGCTTTCACTTTACCTACTTTGACATAGAGTACGTCGTTCTGTGGATTTCCGTCATAAGACACTTTAACAAAGTCAGAATTACTGTTTTTACTATCCACAAAACTAAGAGCATATTTAACCCCTTTTCTATACTTTTTAGATACTGAGTTAGGAAGTACATCATCTGCAATAATACTACCTACGCCAGATTTAGGAATAGACCTAGTAGGTACAATGGTTTCATTATTCCAGTTATTACGAGCTACTGACAATGAAATAGATGGATAGCTACTTATAGAATGATTGTCTATATCTGTGATTATTTTATCCATTGAGTCACTATTGTTGAGTACCTGAATTACATCTTTTACAGATTCGATATAACCATGTTGCATCTTCCAATCCATTGGAACTAAATGGAAGAATGTATTTACACCCTTATTATCATTAGATGTTAAGTAAGCATATCTAGCAAGGTCATTTGCAAAATTCCTAATACGTTCATCTTTACTATCTAATAGATCAGTAAAGTAAGCGATAAGTCTATTCTCAAAGTTAGAACTATTAGACATTGAAGAGTTCATCAATTGAATTCTATCTGCTGTGCCTTCTACGTCTTTATCTGTAGCTGGTACAGGTATTAAATAGTTAAGTAATTCATTAGTGATATTACCTTCAGCATCTACTAATTCAGGATAGCTTGCCGGATTATTCATTATATTGTGTTTAAGATTAAATAATCTCTTACACATACTCTTATCACCAAACAACATATTATTGATCTATTCATCAGTAAGATTAAACATTCTCTCTTGTTGATTGTGAGTTCTAAGATATGTCTCTGTAGCATCTGCTACTTGTGTAACTAAGTCTTTATTACCTGTAGATTTACTTCTTACTATTTCATCTCCAGTAATAGGATCTTGAGTATAGGTTTTACCTACTACGCTACCCAATACATAATTGTTTATATTCTTATATTGATAAGTAGCAGTAATAAGTTGTGTTTTAAGAATCTATCTTGGTATAAACACAGCATGCTCTAATTTAGTAGATAAGAATGTATTATTATAATACTGAAGTAAAGCATTTACTTCTAATGTCTTACCATTTGCATCTGTCATAAAGAATGAATCCTGTTCTCCAGTTATAAAGTCTTGTACCTGATTGTAGAAATTACTTTCTAGAGCTAAAGTATTACCATACTTCTTAGTATCAATCTGAGATCTCTGAACTAATGTGTTAAGTGTATCAGACATTGGAGTAAGAGTGTTAAATGTTCTAAATACCAATAACTGATTATAGTAATACATAAAGTCTTTTTCACCTTTATTGTTCTTGATTAGATTCTCTTTTAGAATAGATTGATCTAATGCATTTGCAAGTTTTGGAGTATCTTCTTTATTGATCTTCTTGCCAGCATAGAATGCTTTCCAGTTATTTAACATATCAGAATACTGATCTCTCAAATCAGGATCTTCCACTTCTTCTATACTCTTCTGAGCTAAAGATACATAGGTATTATATAATTTATTTATAATATCCTTTTTTCTGTTAGCTATAGAAGTATTAGGATCTACACCATATACACCGTTTGCTTTGAGCATTTCACTTACATAGTCCTTAAGTATCTCTTGAGGCAAGAAATAGAAGGTAGTAGTACCCTTACCAGTTCTAAGTAAGAAGTTAGTCATATTATAAGTAACATCATTAACATTCAATGTCATAATGTACGGGTCTTTTGCAACGTCTACGTGAGCATTAACCATTGCAGATAACCAGTCCATAATACGATAACCGTCTTGACTAGTGATAGAATCAATCTGTTCAAGATTGAACATACTTCCATATGCTCCGAAATCCATCTTTAGACCCATTGCTTGTGTCATAGCATGGTTAGTAGAATGCAAAGCAAACGGAGCAATACCCATTTTACCACCAGTATATTCAAACTTCTTTGATAACTGATATGATGGTAATGCTTCATAGAAAGGAGCAGCTTCGGCATTTGATGCAGCCTGTACTATAGGAAGAATATCTTTCTTCAGAATGTTAGTAAGGTTATCAAGAGGAGCTCTAGTTTCATCAATATTACTATCATCAGATATAACTAGGTTATACATGTCTAACAGTCTATTTACTAATGCTTTTTCATTATTAGCATGATAGATATCGTGCATAGACGTATCCTTAGTTTCATCGAACTCAATCTTATTGCCATCTTTATCATACCAGTATGATGCGATGTACAATTTATCAATATCAAAGTCAGAACCAGTCATTGCAGTAAATTCATCAGGAACTACAATAGTATCACCCATTACTGCGGGTAATACATCTGCAACTACTAATGATGCAGTAGATGAAAGACCCTGTGTCGGAATACGATAACCAATTGCAAATGGATCAGCTTTGTCTCCAATTATATTTTTAGACAACAACCATTCTCGCATAGTAGTATAATCTGTTTGATATTCTTCTGGTACTACGTGTCTAAAGAAGTTTATACTAAGCATACATTCCATACTACCATTATCTTTCAAGAATTTCAGAGGCTTACCATCATTATACGCTCTACTTACATCTTCTTGTGATAAAGTACTTGTCTTCTTAAATCCAAAGAATGCCATCTGAATAGCAGATCCACCCGGAGTGTTAATATCTACAGCTTTTTTACCTACTTGAGATACAATTCTACTTTCAATGAACTTACGAGTACTTAATGAAGACAAAGGAGCTATCATTTCTCCTGTAGTAGGATCATATGACATAGACATGATAGCATCAGTAGACAATCCACTTTGTTTACCTTGTTCTTTTAAGAATCTAGATAACTGTTTTTTGTCTAATTCTTTATCTTTATTGAAGAATTCTCTTTTTAAAGAGCTTGCTCCTTTATCAGATAAAGCTATAATGCTACCCATTACATTGTTAATAATTTGTTCTCCTGTTATCTTTCTACCTTTATTATAACCATATACACGATCTTTAACAATGTTTGATAAAGCAATCTTAGATACCTGCGTACCAAATGATCTATCTGTATGTTCGTGAGGATCTGTATTCATCTGTAATCTCAGATTCTTTAGATCTTGTATATAAGTAGGAAGCATAGAGTTACTGCTATCTAACCGTTCTCTTATATCTGAACCTTTAATAGTAGATGTAGAAGGTTTATTAAAATTTTCAGCATTAAATTTAGAGTTTTGAGCATCATCATAAGCGTCTACTAATACTCTAGATCCTACTTTAATTGCTGATTCAAATGCAATCATATCAATCTCTCCAAGTTCTGCATTATTCATTCTATCATAAATAATACGATTATCAGCATTTGCTAATACTTTAAACATTGGGAAGATTGCCATCTTATCAAATACAGGAATCGTAAGATTAAGAAGAGAGTTAGTGTGATTACCAAAGTATACCATCTTCAAAGGTTTGATAAGAGTTTCCAGTGCTTGACTATATAACTCTGGATCAGATAACCAATTTGTATCAGATTCCATTAATTCAAAAGCCTTTTCAACTTTTGGTGACCATTCACCTACAGCTTGAATAATTCTCTTATATAGAGCGGGTCTGATATATACAGCAGCATCAGCTTGGTTGATATTACCGTTACCTCTATCATCCATACCATATGCTCCAGCTTGTCTAGATACACTTGCGTCTATCTTATTTCTGGTATCCTTATCAAATGTACTAAAGGTCTTTTCTAACTGCTTATCTCTAGTCATTTTAAGTAACTGTTCGTCAGTTAGATTGGGATTTCTTTTCTTGAGCACTCTTCTTATTTCAGCAGCTTTAAACAATCTGTACAAACCGTCATAACTACTAGATACTACATTATTATCTGACAGATTCATTACAGTGAATTTAGAATTATTTCTAGGATCACCTTCTCCCCAATAAGTACGAAGATTAGAACCTGTAGATAATACAGAACTAAGACGTTTGATCTTATCTACTGCTCTTTCAGTAATTATAGAACTATCTTTTTTATTTCTCTACCATTTGTAGTATGCTGGATCTCCAACAAACATTCTCTCTACTTCATTAACAGATATAATAGTATTTATAGTGTGGTTAGCTATTACTGAGAATATTGCGTCCTGTCTATTTCTTCTAGAAGAATGTTCTTTAGGTAATTTAGCAGTATTACTAAAATACTCTTCTATAATGTTTTCAGGTATAAGTTTGTTAACCAAGCTACCTTCTTTAGTTACTTTGATGATACCTAAATTATTCAGCTACCTAACTTCATTCTTAATCAGATCCATAAGTGTAGCATTGATGGAATCATAAATATCCTATCTATTTGATTCATCAAATAATCTATTACTTATTTGTTCTAGTCTTCTTTGAACTTGTCCTTCTACTCCATTATATTCAGCTAATTCTGCCTGATATAACCATTGATTTAATGGGAAATATTTATAAGTACCATCTTCAGTACGCATCTTAAGTGAAGAGAAATATCTAAACCTTCCTCCATTACCAGATGCATCCATTTTTCCTTTCTTTATCTTACCGTGATAGTTCTTAATATAAAGATTAGGATTCTATTCAACAATGTGTTTATTTGCAAAATAGTCATTGATAGCATTAAATTCACTTACTAAGTAATTATAGAAAGCTTCAATGGTGCTATCAGATAATCTGTAATCACTTAATTGCTGATATTCAGTCTGTAAACCATCTTCTGTAAATACATCTACTGCTTTAGTTTTACTAACTAAATCGTGGAATAAGTTTACTCCACTAATTGCATACCATGTCTTCTTATCAGCCATAGTAGGTAAAGTAATGTAGTTGTTGTGAGTAAATACCATTTTACTGATATAATCCTCAATAGGAGATATTCCAAAATAGTCTCTACTTTCATTAGTGTCTTTACTCTTTAATGCAATAAATGTATGTAGTTTAAGGTGAGCTCCATTTGCCACTCCATTCATAAGAATAGAGCTCTTATTGTAAGAAGATTTTAACATCTCCTGTACAACATTAGGATCGTTATTTGCCCATCTAATCTGGTCAGCAATATAGTTGTTTTCACTAATGGGATACATTGTAGTATTATTAGGACCAGTTACACTAAACTCAGCAGGATTTGGATGTGTTCTACCATATGCTACAGCTAACTGAGATACCATAGACTTTTCACCACCGACGAATACATTGTCATAGTTCACATTCTTATTCTGTCTTCTACCTTTTCCTCCAGCTAAATAACCAATATTGCCAAATACGCTATCTGTAAAGTTACCCGGAACTGAACTAGATAACATACTAAATAATTTATCAAACTGTGAAATAGTAGGTAGATTTTCATTAACAGAATCTACATTGTATAACAAGTAATCTATAGTATTTACATCAACTGGTATACCTATAGTATTAAGTATATCTACTAATTGCTGTTTTGATTGCAGCACAAGATTTCTTACTTCATCTTGAGTATGTGGTCTACGCTTTTTACCTATAAAGTCTTGAGCCATTGCATGAAGCTCTTTTTTGATATTGGTATAATCTTTGATTATTCTCTTATATCTTGCTTCATCGACATGTACATCATTAGGATCTTCTTTGTTTACCATACCAGACACATAGAATAATGTGCTCCATTGTCTAGGATATTTACGAATAAGTCTAAGATTCTCTGAAGATAATATAGTCCAATTACCAGCTTTAGCTTTTACTGTTTCTTTTATATCTCCAGCTTCATCATACTCTCTACTCTATTTGGATTTCTCAAAAGCTTCTTCAAATTGAATAGTAGTAAGCTGATTCTTAGCGCTCTTGATAGTAACTAGTAACTAAGTTTGAGTATTCTCATCAGGAGTATTATCACCTGTAAGACTGTTGTACAGAGATTGGAAGAATGGGTCTGTTTTGGCAAGTTCTTGAGACATACCTATAATATCTTCCCAAGTTTCTACACTCCACAGATTATCCATTATTTTATTCCAAACAACATCAAATGGTACAGTAGTTCCCATACCGAATATACTATCTTTTACAGGCTGCAATTCTCTTACTTCGTTACCATTTTCATCTACATTATAGACATATTCTTCTTTGGGAATAGAGTAGAAGAATAACTTAGCATTAAATGATGTGTTACTTTTCTTAGAGAATTCGTATGCAACCCTATCAAATATCTCTTTAGGATTTACTTCACCAGTATCTACACTAGCTTTAGTCTCGTCGTCTTTAGTTTCTATCTCTTTAATAGAAAGCTCTCTAAGATTGTCAATTACAGCTGAGTGAAATAAGTCATAGTTTGCTACTACTTCTCTAGCAATGTTTTCATTACCTTCAGGTATTGCTCCACTTTCAACACTAGTTTCAAGTATTTGAAGCAACATTTTAAACTTATCGCTAAGTCCATCAATGTCTTCTTGAGTTCTAATACCAAACAAACTAATAGCAGCATTAGTAAGAGAGTCTACTACATCATAGTATGTACCTGGATCAGTAATACTCTTAATCTTCTCTTGCTGTTCTTTAGTTATACCTGGAATACTAAAGTATACACCTTTATAGTAAGCATCTTTAAACTCTTTAATAGACTCTTCGTTCAATGGAGTTTTTGCATATTGACCATTCTTGATTCTCTTATATACACTACTAAGTAGGGAATCATTTCTATTAAACAGTTTATTTATGAAGTCCTTAATTCTTCTAAATGCTTTTAAGATAATATATCTAGGTTTAGTCTCAGTAAGCATCCATGTTCTAAAGTCTTCTGCCAAATACTCTTCTAGTTCAGCTTTAGTAGCATTAGAATATTCTGGATATTGCTTCAAGTATTCTCTATATAGTATCTCTCTTTCAGTATTAGAATGTACTAATAAGTTTACATAGTGCCATGCTTCGTGATACTCAATACCTTCTCTACCTTTCTTAGACAGAATAATTTGTCCAAGTAGAGTATCAGCAGCTACTCTAGTAACACCGTATACTTCTGGGTTATTACCCATACGCATAGCGGCTTCCGTAATAAATACTTGCTCTGGTTTTAAACCTAATTTATTAATTAACCATTTACGAGCTTCTTCAGTATTTACAAATGCTCCAGTCTATTCATTAGTAGAATCTGAATATACACCTTGAGGAGTAGCCATAAGACCTAATTTACCATTAGCATCATAGTAAAGAGTCATGCCTTTAGGAGTACGCATATTCAAAGCTTGAGCTTCTTCTTTAGTAAGTAGTCTATTTACTTTAGGACTGTTACTATCAGCTTTTCCTAATTGATTATAGAATTTAGCTGCTCTACTTTGAGAAGGTTTAGCTGTCTGACCAGGCTGCTTAACTTCCTCTTTTTCTTTTACTTCTTGTTTAGGTAATTTAGTTTCATCAACTTGAATATCATTAACATATAAGAAAGGAGCGTTGAAAGCCTATTCACCTACATCAGTCATAAGCTTACCACTTCTAATCATCCAATTAAGTAATGAAGGAGCTTCTTCTCTATCTTTAACAAGTTTTGATCCTACTTTCTTAATACCTAAGTCTTCTTTAGTAAACTCTAATTCTCCCGGGAATAATACCAGTTTATCTTTCTGAGATTGTATCATCAGATCTCTTAACTATTCACTAACAGGAGCTATCATAGCATCAACATCAGTATTCCAGTGATAGTTCTACATGATGTTGTATATTACTTCTCTTTTAAGCTGCTTAGATCTTTCTATCTAGTCTACTTTTAATACTACAGATTCATATCTACCGGTATTTTCATTCTTTACACCAAGTCTAAGTGTGTTAGTTTCAGGATCGAAGAACAATTGTTTAGCTACTAAGAAATTTGCTTTCTTAGCTAACTTGTTAGATACGCTAGTATGATCGCCATTGTTTACAATAATGTTAAGTATACCGTATCTATCCTCAACATTACCAACAAGTAAGTCATATATATACTCAGGAAAACTCTTCTTTACACCTTTCTGTTTATCATACAGCTGAACTTCTTCAGGAGATGTCACATTGGGATTTCTAAAGAACTTTTCACTAAGCATTATAGGCGCACTATATCGTCTAGACGGAGTATTTTCTACTTTAGGAAAGATGTAGATACTACCAGAATATCCACCTCTATCGGCTAATGCAACAGTCTTATCTAAAGAGTTGATAGCCATAGGATTCAACTCTGACATTATACCAGTACCATAACCAAATGTTACTTCATCGAGTAAAGCATAAGGATCTTCTGGTATAGCAAAAGTCTTTACTTCAGTAAGCTTTCTATATATAGGATTGCCATCTGCGTCTTTCTGTGTATTAAATACTCCATTAGTCCTATTCATAGAAGTAGGAACAACATGTGTAAGAGCAGTAGTAGGTATATCTGTTCTTCCTTGGAAGTATGCAGAAATGATCTTATTACGGAAGTCTTTAAGTTTGTTTACATCGTCTACATTCTTTTCTCCTCGTCTTAAATAGAATGTTTCTGCATCTTTAGGTTTGCGTAAAGCGGTAGCATATACATTATCTCCTAACTTTATAATAAGGTATATATCAGCACTATCAAAAGTAGTAACATCATTAGGATTAAACGTATTGTTCTTTCCATATTTACCAATAGCAAAATAAGCCTATCCTTCTTCCTTTACTCTATCTAAGAAAGTAGGATCTGCTAGTGCATGTGCAAGCTCTTCTCCGGTGTTTAACTTGCCTTCATGCGATAATTTGAATGGTAGATCTAATGGTTTAACAGCATCTGGTAAGTAAAATAAGGTTTTACCAACTTTACCAGCAGCTGCTAGTGTTTGTGAAGTGCTTACTCCTTTTACAGAAGTAGGATCTTTCTTAGCAGACTCTGTTAAAGCGTCTAGTTTACTTCCATCTTGGTCTAAGAATTGTCGTTCAGCGTCAGCGAATTCTATCTTAGCAGGATCTACAGGTTTACCGTCTAATAATACATTACCTTGTTCATCTATCCCGTATCTGCTATTATCAGGAATAGATGTACCCGTTCTTGCTTCTGGAGCAGGAACTGGATCTGGAGTCTATTCAGGCGCTTGAGTAGCAGGTTGTTCTACTTTAGTTTTCTTTACTACACTTCCTTCTTTAAACTCTTTCTCTTCAACGCCTTCCTGTACTTTGTCTTTTACAGTACCTTCTTTGAATTCCTTTTCCTCTACTCCTTGTTCTATTCCTCTAAGATCTACATCTTCAGGTTCTTCTCTAAACAAAGACGGACTAAGTGGTTTAGTTCTATCGATTTTCTTTGTTACAACATCTTGTTTTGTAACAGGCTCATCTTCAGGTTCTGGTTCGGGTTCAGGATCTTCGTCTGTTTCCTCAACTACTTCCTATTGTTCTTCTGGTTGTGAAGATTTATCTACTTCTTCTGGAGTAGGTTCTGTAGATTTTACAGGTTCGCTCTCAATAGAGTCTCCATCTTCAGTATCAATATCCTCTGGAATATCTTCTTCGGTTACTTCTTCTTCGACTATAGTCTTCTTTTCAGGTTCTGTAGTCACTTCTTCTCCATAAATATCCTCATACTTATCGGTTGTTCTTCTGATAGCAATGTCGTCCTTTTCAGGATTTACTTCAGGAACAAAGTCTACTTCTGGAGTTTCTTCTACACTAGGCTCTTCTGCTAATTCTTCGTACGATTGCTGATTCTTTTCAAATCTTTCTAAATCTTTAAGTATAATAGCATTAGCAGCTTGTCTAGATGCGGTAGCTTTCTTACCGTCTATGTCAAACTGTTTCTTGATATTTGCATTATATCTAGAAATAATTTTATTCAAGCTAGGTGCAGCTTCATTAGCTTCTTCAGCTTGCTTGTTAGCCTTATCAATCTACTCTTGTTTCTGCTCTTCACTAAGTGTATTCCAAGTAGGAGCGTTGATATCAGATTTGTAGTTAAAGTCTAATACAAAGCCGTTTTGATAAGCCATTCTACGATTTAAAGCTCTTTTGTACAGTCCTTTAATTACAGCACTTTGAGCAAAAGCATTTTGAACTTCTTCAGAATTATTGAACTCAATTGATAGATCTTTAGGATCTACTCCAATTATATCAGCTACGTCTTTTAAATTACTTTTATGCTCTTTTAAATCTTGTTTAACTGATTCTTGAATAGAAGCTATGTTTTCAAGATTTACATCTAATCCCTCTTTATCTTTAATAGTCTTTAAGAAGTTTTCTCTATTCTTTAATTGATTATTAAGTTTAGTAAGAGACTTGATTGCTGCCTGTATTTGATTTATTTGTTTAAATACAGATTTATAAGATTCGTAATCTACTCCATATTCAGGATCTTGTGCAATAGCTTGGTCATAGAATGTTCTGATAGTAGCATCATAAGAATCATCGTCAGCATTATTTAAGGCAGTATTCAAATCTTCTGCCGCTACTCTAGTATCTGCTCTGTATGTTTCTTCAACATTCATAGCCTTAAGGGCATTCTTAAGTATGTTACGATGTTTCTCTGTTCCTCTAGTTACTCCTAAATCGGTAAAGTTATTATCCAATGTAGGATTATGATACAACATATTAATCTTTCTAGCATCTGCTATATCAGAATTAATATCTTCTGCTGTTACGCCTTCTGGTAAGAAGTTATCTCTAATATCCTCAAGTGATTTCTGTAAATATTCAAATTTCTTACGCTTAGCTGCATTATAAAATTGATCTACTTTAGCATCATTCTCTCTATTAGCAAAGTCATGCGCAGACATTTGTCTTACTTGATTATCTGCCATCAACTGTTGGTATGCATTATAAGAACCACTAGCTACAGATAAAGAAGAACCCATGATAATACCAATAAGAGAACCAACTTTCATTGACTGTATAAGTTCGTTATCATTATTTAAGGCATCATCAGGATGTAGACCAGCTAATGCTAAATTAGATTCTACACTTAATCTAGCATTACGACCGATAGATTCTAAGATTGTGGCATCTTCTCCTCTATACTTATCGTATAAACCTTTCTGATATTCACTCTGCAAAAGATTCTGTACACCTTCTTCAGTACCTTCAGATACAGCAATGAAGCCAGCTTTAGCCGCCATAGAGCCTAAACTACCTAACAAGTGTTTAGTTTCATTAGCTGCACCCGGACTTCTTGTTATCTTGAGTAATGCCTTATTGATATTACTATCTACAAACTTTTTACCAGCTTCTGCTGCTTTAGACAATTTAGAACCAGCTGTAGCAAGCTTAGTACCTTTGAGTATAGAGTTCATAGCAGCTTTACCACCATAAGAGAACACAGATGCTTCAAGTAAATCCAAAGCTCCTAATGCCATATTGCTCTGTTCTACTTGTCTTAAACCATTATAAGAGTCTCTCTTAATCTGTTCAAATACAGGAGAACTTGTAGCCACATTATATACCAACATATCATTAAGTATATCATACTCTGATTTATCAGTATTAAGGCCTAACTTGCTTAATTCCTATTTACCTTCTGTAATTATCTTATCAAAGTCTACATTCTTTTCATTAATGGCATTAATTACTCTAGAAGAGTAAGAATCAAATACTTCACTATTAGTCTCAGCTTGTCTTTGATACCATGTTAACCAAGTATTAATACCAGCTTCTGCTACACCAATAAGCTTACCGTATCCAGGTAACGCTTTAGCAGCTTTACTCGCAGCTAAAGAAGTAGCAAAAGATCCAGCCATAGCACCCATCTCAGATAGAGATGAACCAATCTGTGGTAATGCATACTTAATAGAAGAAGGGTCTAAGAAATTTAATTGGTTTTCATCTACCTTCTTTCTAAACTCTGGAGTAAGTACATCAGGATTAAAGTACCAAGTACCTTGTCTGAGTTTACTTTGTATATTCTCTAACTCCTACTGTTTAGTTTCTAGTGAAGCAAATTTAGGAGGTAAAAGTAAATCAAGATCATTAAGAACGCGAGTTCTATCTTTATCGGCTGCTTTAGCGGTATACTTCAGATTCTGTATGTTATTGTAATCTACTAATCCAGAATCAATAGCTCCTGATAATGCATCTTCTTTACCAGATGCAAATATCTGATTAGCCGTATACTTAATGTTATCCCATACAGACATATTACTTCTATCCACACTAGTATTAGCATCACCTAAATCAAAGTATATGCTACGTAGTTCTGGATTTCTTAATATAGTCTATCTGTATCTTTCTTCATTTTCTGCTAAGTATGTTGATAGATCTTGTTTACTTGCCTGATCAGTAGTTTTATTAAATAGATCTAACTGTTCTTCGTATTGCTTTACAAACTCAATCTCAGGTATGGTTTTACCTTCATTTTTAACAATATCACCTTGCAGATTAGTAACATTAGTTTGCAGTTTCTTTTCTACTAAACTATTGTATAACTGTCTAGTTTCACCATTCTGAATTGCATCTTTAGCAGTTCTTGCAAGCTGTATACCAGTTGCTACTACAGGATTGGTGAATGCAAGCAATGTACCAAAAGTAGAAGAGGACGCATCTTCCGATGTATCCTTCTACTCTGCTAACTTATCATAGTCTATATCTGCAATTTCTTCAGATACGTTCTCTGCTATTTCATTATATGTTTTAGCTCTTTCATATTCTTGAGGTGCATAGCCATAGTTCATTGTATTGAACGATTGCACACCAACACTAGAAAAGTCACGAGCTGTATGACCATTACCGAATGCTTTCATATTAAAGTCTTTCATATTCCGAGATTTCGGCCTGAATATCTGTCTGTTTAGAACTCAAACCTCTCGTCTTTTTAGTATAGATATTATCTGCTTCGATAGCTCTCTCACCTTCATCTGCGATAGGAGTAACTACCTGTACTTTTAAATAGAGACTAGCATTATCGCTCTTAGTACGTGTTCTTTTTGTTTTTCTGTCTATTACATTTCCTTCATCGTCTAATTCGCTTACTGTTGACAATGTTTCTGAATCACCAATATCACCTTGTCTAACTAGTTTACCAATTAAACCTTTATCTTCAGTAGTAAAATCACTTAGCTGATCAGCAGGTATAAATACATTCTTTACATGATATACTCTACCTCCATCTGTAATAGTTCTTCCTTCTCCTTTTACAATAAAGCCATTGAATCTATCTCCAGATTCCCATAGCTTATTGAACTTGTCTCTAGCAATAATACTTTTACGTAATAACGGATTCTTAGCAGCATCTCTACCGAGTACAGCATTTCTACTAGTGCCCATCATAGCGTAAGCTAAATTATCAGCGAGTATGAAATTACGTGAATCATTTGCTAAGTATGTATTGTCACTTAATTTTTCAGTAGAACCATCCTTAGCGTATATGTTATTGGCACTTGGGCTTAATGGTGCAGACACTACATCTAATACCCATTTAGCTCCAGCGTTTAAGTTCTTTTTATTCTTAGCTACTTCTAAGAAACCAGATTTTAATTTGTTTTGAATTACATCTGGAGACATATTATACATAAGTGTATCCCTCTGTTCAGGAGTAAGTTCTTGACCTCTAAGCATACCTTGTATAGTCTATTGATTAAGCCCACTAAAGTTCTCAAGTAATTTCTTTCTACTATCATTGTGAATCATAGTAGTAAGATTGTTGAGCATGGTAGGAGTCTGGTCTTTAGCTGCTCTTCTGGCTGCCAATTCCATACTTTTAAGGAACCAAGGATCTCTTTCTCTATCTTCATAAGCAAATTCCTTAGCAGCTCTGTATATACTATTGACAAATTGATTTGTAGCTTCTTCAGGACTGAGACCTTGCTGTTGTAACACTTCAATGTGTTTCTGTGCTTGAGGAGTGTTAAGTATACTAGATATATTCTTATCTACTTCTTCTCTAGTTCTAGCTTCAGATACACCTTTGTATTCCCATCCTCCTTGATTACGTATGAATCCAGGTTTAAGGTTATCAACAAACGGTTTCACAATGTCTACCTCAGACTTATATGCTAACGGTGACACATCGTTAAATATACCAGTAGCTTGTGTATTATAACCTGTGTAATCTACTTTATGCCACAAAGGATTATACTTGTCAGATAACATAAGTTGCTGATCTACTTTCTGTCTCTACAACATTGCGTCTCTGCTCTGCTTAAGATTACTTAAAGCATTGTAGTCTACATTATTAATCATTGACTACAGTCTAGATCTACCTTCCTAGGTTTTCAATAAATCAGGATTACTGGCAAGTTCTGTAATATAATCCTTCATTGAACCAATAGTAAGATCGTAATATCTTTTAGTATCTACAGCTGAAGGGGATTGGAATTCACTCCATTTCTGTATATTGTTTTGCAAATTAGCAGCTGCTTGATCTACAGCTGCTTTTTGAGTAGTACCAATTCTATATAACTCTCCAAAGTTAATAGGTACATATGTATTGATAAAATCTGCCTATGCTGGCTAGCTATATCTATTTACTGCCATATTATTCGTATCTTAGGAAGTTAGTTAAATCAGTATTAGTAAAACCAGATTCTAAGAACGGTTTATATAAACTAAGCATTTGCTTATCTCTCCTCTTCTGGTTACGCATAAGTTGCTGAGTTTGTGCCCATTTACTTAGTTGTCCTAAACCTGCATTTCTTATATTATAAGCAGCTGCTCTGTTTCTAGCACCCAAATCGCTGGAAAGATTAACAGCTCCAACATACTGCTGACCAAGATTGTTAAGTGTACTAGCATAATCTGCATCAAATTGATTCTGCATATTACTAGCTTGACTATATAGATTAGCAATTGCTTTGTCTAGTCCAACAGCTGATTGTAATCTATAAGCCATATTGGCTCCTGTGTTAGTATTAGATTGGCTAGCATTATAATCTGATATTGCTCTACTAGTAGACAATTCTCTTAATGCTGGAGTAATATCGTATCTACGATTACGCATAATTCTAGCAACAGTTCCTGCATATGGATTCTGTACGTCTCTTACTTGCTCTGCACTACCTGAAGTAAGATTAGATATTACTGGAGCAAGCGATGCTATTGAGCTGGCATATTCTCCAAGGTTTCCTAATTTAGGAAAACTAAAACGCCTTCCTTTTCCGTTTCCTTTACCTGTATCACCAGTAGGTGCTGCCGCTGTTACTGTTACTTCTGGCAATGCAATATTATCAGTAAGATTAGGCATTCTACCCATACCTTTACTGTCGTAGAAACCTGTGAGTACTTTATCTTGTCCAAGCTGAGAACCAATAATGATGTCTCGCATAGTATCGTTCACACTTCTGTTATATCTACGATATAAACCTCCATCCTCAAAAGCTTTAGTCTTTGGTTTAATTCCTTTTTTCTATTTTAATGCTTCTTGCTGATTGAATAATTCATCATGAATCATAGCATTATTCATGGCATTCAATTTAGCAGCATTCTAAGCATATCTATCTTTACCTTTACTTTTCTTTTTCGACATCATTTCTTCTCCCATTTGTGCAAATGTTTTCTTAGTTCCTGGAACTTTTAGAGTATCACTAAGTATCTTAGTACCATAAGGCAAGTTAACCAGATTAGAGTCAGTAGGTTTACCTTGTTCTGGTACTTTACTAACATTACCATCTGGAGTTTGAATCAACTCTCCATCATCAACATAAGCCAAACTGCCAGCTGTACCTCCATCTGCAAATGTGTATGTGTCATAATTATTGTCATTATACCAATCTGCTTGCAAGTTAGCAGTATTAGATACTGCAATTCTATTTGCTTGTACTTTAGCTTTATCTTGTTCAATCTTACGTTTCAGTCGCTTATTACCGAATGCACCAATTAAACCTGTACCCAGTGAATACTGATTATCTTCAGTAAATCCACCTGTTTCAGTTATGCCACCCGATTTACCTATTAAACCCATAGCTGCTCCAGCAGCGGCTCCTATAGCTGCTCCTTGTGGTCCAAACATTTGACCAATTTGCATGCCTGAACTTGCACCACTAAATATGTTTCCAACGGACTATCCTACTGCCTGTCCAGATGTAGTAGCTGTAGATTTACCAGATAAACTACCAAATAAGCCTGCTGTGCCTTGTATCATATCTGAAATACTATCTGGTGTAATCTTAGCACCAAACGCACATGCACGTGCTTTCTTTCCTTTCTTTTTCATTATACTAGTGAATATCTATATGTTGTATTAACGTATGGTAATTTAAAGGTCTTATCATTATTACAGTCGAATACATATTCACACTGTAACCATTTACCTCTCAATCTACCAGCATTTGCTTTATTCTCAATCTGTTGTGTATCACTCAATTTTATATTCTCTCTACCTATAGCAAATCTATATGTATCTTCTCTATAATCGTAAGCATACTTAAGATCAGTATTTACTGTACTATCATATGTACATGGTGGTAATGGATTAGCTTCTTGACTCTTAGTGTGAAATGTAATATTTGTTATTATGTTATTCATAGCAGTCAGATTGTCTGCCGTACTAGGGTCATTGAATTCTCCACCGAAGAATACATTATCAAATACCTTAGTATATAGAGTATCCTTGTTTACATAGAACTGTACTTTAGCAATCTTAGTTTCAGGAAGTATTCCATCTATATCTAGAGTATTAATCACATAGTAGAAGTTATCTTTAATAGTTACAATCTTATTAGAGAATGGTAGAGCCCACTGAGGATTAAATGTATAGAACGAAGTAAATTGACCTAACTGTTCATTGAATATCAATGATTTGTCGTAGAACTTAAACCATACTTCATTGTACTTCTTATCATAGAACGCTAAGCTTACATTACGCTTGTTCACATACATTTCATTGAGATAAGTCTATACACCTTTCTCTTTAGAGATCTGTGATACTTGTCCAGTGTAAGCACATATTTCATTCTTATCAAAGTCGTACCAATATAATACATTATCAGAGTGTACTATACTTCTATCATTTACTATAGATGAACCATTTGTATTAGTTAAATAATCAGCTCTTGTAAGAATGCCACCTGTACCCAATGTTAACTGACCTACATTATTATCTTGAATAAGAGATCTTTCATTTACAGAAGCAATACCTAGTGCAGTATCCTACCAGAAGAACAATCTATCTTTGAATGATGTTAGATTAGTAATCTAACCATACTTATTATCTACATCTAAATAGTTAGCAAATTTGAACTTAGTCCAATTATCAAGTATTTCGTTGTTAGTCTTAGCTTCAGAACAAGCAATACGATTAGATGTAACTACATTATTCTCTGCATATATAGAGGCTGATATATACTTTCTACTACCTGGTTGTGAAGAGTAAGTAGGATTATAAGCAAAGTATGGTCTATCCTGCACGTGATATGCTCCTAACTGACCTGGTTCTATCTAAGTAAAGATATCAAGAAAGTTATCACCACTTCTAAAGCTTCTGTGTACCGCATCACCATATGCTAAGTTCAAGTTGATACTTGATTCAAACGGTATATATGCAGCTGTGAACATCTTGTAATCATCCCAATCCTAAGGGTCTTTCTTCTAAAAGATCATAGTTAAAGGCTGATCTAATAGACATAAATAAGTATCACCACCAAAAGTATACAGAGTGTGCGTTTCTCCAGATATATCGTTACTATACGAATTAGTAGATATATAGATAGAATTCTGTCTTGAAGTAAACGTATTACCACCATACTGACTTCCATTTTTCTTAATATTTACCACAGGTATAACATTAGATATGTGTGAAGAACTATAACTACTACCGTCAAATGAAACAGAACTTATTCTAGGAATAGAAGAAGTTACACCAGGAGCATACGCTATTAAACATGGACCAAACGGTCCAGATTTATCGCAAGTATTCTCTCTAGGGATAGCAAACTCAAAGTTCGTAAGACCCATGTTCAAATAAGCTATGTTGCCTATATTTGTATAATAAGCAGACTTATCATTAATTCCATTGTATGGAACCATTGGTGGGAATGCTACATCGGTTATATTAGCTACTTTTCTTCCATAATCCCCTCTATTCACCTTACTAGACGGTCTATAGTATTTACTTATACCAGAAGCTAAAGCATACGGATCGCTTGAAGAAGTTTGACCAGCTTTCGAGGTATCATCTACCAGCACTCCTATTCCTCCATCCTAACCAGGAACTATAGTGCCTAATTTATTTACTTTAGTGAGTTCTCCTGCATTTGGGTCTGTATCTCTAACCTTTAAGGCGTTCATCATTACCCTTGCTTTTGAATCCACATTGTCAAATTTAGAAGTCAAACTGTATAATGATTCTAAATATGTAGGCTGCCCTTTAAAAAATTGCTCGGTTTTATCTTTCATAAAAGATATTTCTGGCGATATAAGGGTAACATAATCAGATTGTATTTTTGCATTAGGAAGTTTGGCGTTCCTCATTCTGTCCTTTCCATTATAGCCTACTGCTACCAAATCTCCAGTAGAGTATGACATAAACAGATAAGGTCGAACGTCTGTGCTTCCTCCTAATTCCCCAGTATCATCAGATGCTGTCATGTTACCTACAACAGACATTGCCGCCTACATAAGTATAGTTCTGTCTGCTTCTGTTCTATCACATCTTACAATTTCAAATGCAACACATCCTGCTGGGATATTTCTTATTTGAAATTTTATACCTATCGGTGATGCTTGTAAATTAGAACTACCAGCTTTAAATGCGGGAAACTCTGAAGCATGTGGAAATCGAATATCTCCTATCCAATGTACAGGACTGGGTATATTCTTTTCATTATAAAATATTATACCAAATCTATACACTTCATCTCTCTGATAACTTTTATAATTTGCCGCAAGATATGGATCTGCATAATTCATTAACCTTGTTTGCTAAGGTATAGTTTGATTTAATGCGGTAGTTTTGTCGTCTAAGTTATATAGAGTTACAGTATTTGTGTTTACTGGAGAGTTTTGAATTCCCACAGAATCTTGCGATAGTACTCCTGTACTTATCCCATTCATTTTGTCCAATGTCATATCCATTGTAACAAAAGTATAGTCAATGTTAGGGCCGCTACCTCCTCTTAATCTGTTACTACCAGATTTGATATTACTGTATTCATATCTATTTGTATCGTTAAAATCCACACTATTGGTAGTATTAAAAGGATTGATACAGTCATGGCTCTCAGGTATAGAGTCATAGAATTGCTTCAACTATGCAGCATCTGTAGGTAATACCTTACTTATATTTTCAGAACTATTTGCAGAATGTAATACCAAAGTACCTGCTTTATTACATCTATATGCTCTTGCATCATACTTAGGGTTCCAACTATCCTCTTGAATATTGGCTGCAAATAATCTATTATCCATACGAGTAAGAGTCTTAGCTATAAACTGATAACCAGTTAACGCATTAAACTCTTCAACACTTAACTCTCCAATAATAGTATTACCATTATCTATGTAGTTGATTTCAGATTGAGTTGGAACTAAATCTATTTCATCTACTATAAATATTCTAGGAGGTTGATTGTTATTAGTATAAGATAAACTTATTACTCTACACTTCTGGTAGTCTTTACTAACCAGAGGAGCTTTGAGTACACAGGATTTACCAGAACTAACATTCTAGCCCATTCCTTCATACTATTGTACTGTCTAAGTAGTAACACTAGCTGTTAAGTGATTAAGCTCACTGAGAGAAGATAAAGTACTTTCTGAACCATGTATATTAAATAATTGGTAGCAATACTGAATTACTCCTGATGCTAAGTTACCTCCATCTTGTCTGATGATTTTGAAAGGTGGAAGAACTGCCCCAGGAGTAATATCAATAGCATTTGGAGTTTTGATCCATCCTCTAGAATCTACTAATGGATTAGTAGCACTTGTACCAGTATATTTACCATCTACTACATTAATCACTTTAGTAGCACTTTTGCCATCTGTAAAGTACACCTTAATGTTAGTATCAGTTTCATAGTTAGCAACACAGCTGATATTAGTTTCATTCGGATATTCGCAGAGCTTTAAGTCACCTTGTAATATTACTGTCTGTTTAGGAGTAGAATCATCAAAACCTTCAACTCTATATACTTTATTATGCGAATAGTTGCCATTCACTATTACTTTAGTGAATATGATCGCCATCTTATCAATTGTAGTTGCACCTATTACTACTTCATCATTAGTAATATTACCATTGTATTTTCTAACTCCTTCAATACCTTGCAGTGCTCCAGTAGTACCATTATCATTAGTTATGATCCTAACATTCTCAGCATAACGGTACTGATTATCCTTTATAAGATTCACATCGACATCCATATTCATGCCAGATGTAAAGCTATTTGTTTGAAATGTATTGGTCATACTCTATTCTAATTGTATATTATTTGTTTATCTCCGAGTGTATCAAAGAATGTATCATGCTCGTCTATCTCTGGATATATTCTAAGCCAGCTATTTTGTATACTCTGCATTTCATCTACACCAGGCATCATTGCTTCTGCGTATGCTTGTTTCCTATAGAAATTCCAAGAGTTCTTAATATCATAGTATACATATCTAGGAGTTTTACCAGTCTTATAGTTAGGAAACTCTAGCTTCATAGTAACATACCAATAGATAGCTTCAGAGTATGAAGGATTATCTGGTATCATTGGCATACTTTCATCATCAGTAGGTATTGCATGATATGATATTTTAACAAAGCCATTAGGTACATTAGTCATAATATATCCCGGTTTAGTTGTATATTGTAATGCATTACTGATAAAGTTACTATCATAACCTACATACTTACCATTGACAGTAGGCACAGTATATTGATTAAGTAAAGCACTAAGTGTTTGTCTAGTGTTAGGTGAAGAATTAAGTATATCTAATGCTTCTCTATCACTAGTTAGATTGTATAAGTTTTTTACTAGTATAATCAGTGGTTCATCTTGTATTAACATCTTTGGATCATTACAAGTACCACAAGTATTTATACCAAAAGAGCCAGTTGCCTTTCGCATAGGTAACCAGCTTGAGTTGCTGAATGAAAAAGCAACCTAATCTAATCTATATAGATCACATGGTAACTTAGTCTAATGACAGTTAACAGGTAATACTACTACTTTATGTTCGAGCTATTGTACAGCACCAATCTTTTCCATTGCCTCGCCTATCCACTCTTTGATGTCAGATATTCTGATATCATCTTCAGACATGTCATTATCAGCAATGATTTTAGCTACAACCGCTTTTGAACTTATTAAATTGTTATTTATCATAGTTTAATCTTTGTGGTATCTCCATTTATAACCGAAAGCAGTTTTCTTTTGCCCTCTACACACTCTATTTATTGCTGATCTATTCTCTATAGACCCCATTTCTTTTGCTGCAATCGCCATATTGTCATAAGTTCTAATATACTTTCCAGTTAGGTCTAGTTGATCAATTTTTATGCCTTTGTTTCTTTCTTTTACTACTTGTGAAATATCGCGAGGATCGTCTTTGTATTTCCACAAATACCCGCATGCCTAGATTAATTTCCCTCTGCAACATGCGGATATCTGCACATATTTATTTTTGTTTCCGCAAGATTTTGCAGCTTGGCACAAACTGTCAAACTATTTTATAAAATCTCCAGAAAGACTGTATTGCAATACAGGGTGTTTTACTTTATTAGTGTAAATAACTTTTTTAGAATTACATCTACATGCTACTTGAGCTATGTTGTATTCTGGTTTTAAATTCAAATATTTTTGTTCTAAATATAATAATGTATCTCTAACAGAATCACATTTTTCTAAAATACTTACTGTAAATTTATCCTCCCCATATCTATTATATGCTCTTTGTAAATATAAAGAATGATGTTTATTAGTTCTCAGTTCGGATCTGTGCCGAATAATGCGACGCTTGAAATTATTTGTACTGCCTATGTACTTGTGGTTGTTTAATGTATTCTGAATCATGTATATTCCAGCTTCGACAGGCAATTCATTTATTTCACTAAATTTCAATGTAATCATGTTCCTTATTTTTTATGATTTGAGCTAATCTACGTTTATTTGCACGGGTTGCGACAAACTAGTACCTTGTTTTATTGATCAATAAGCTATTTTTCTTCGACCACAAAAATCTGAATTTATAGTAATCACTATGTTCATTTAAGAAGTATACTATCTTACCTTGTACTTTACTTTCGTGATAATCTATTCTTAAGCTTTTACTATCAAAATTCTTAGGCTATCTCTTCACAATACATAGCGTACCTAACCGACATGGCAACTTAAACTCTTTACTACCTTCTATTACTTCCTATTGAATATATTTAAAGTAATCAGATACTATATTTCTAAAAGTAGAATAGGGTATATCATATACTGTATCCTATTCTATATAGTTCTTGTAGCTTACATAATAGTCTGCAATAGTGTAAGATTTTCTGTTGTAGTTAAGTTTTTCAGTCTACATTATTTCTTATATATATTCTATGTATTATCTTGTGAATTGTTAGTATCGTCAGATGGCATCTGAGGCATAATCCTAAGTTCTTTACTAAAGATTAAATCTTTGATTGTAGGTATCATGTGTGCTGGAGCTGGATATGGAGCATTAGGATCAAAGCAATCTGCTACATCAGCAGGATTCTCAGGTATAATACCAATAGTAATATACTCTAATTGATTACTATCTCCATCTAGGTATATACGATTATTTTTTACCCAGCAAATATAATCTTTGCAAGTATACTTACGATACTTCTATGCTTTAGCTTTAGTTTCATCACCTATCTAGATTAGGTTACCGTACATATCTTTCACAAAGATAAGTCCTGGTCTTTTATGAAACTGAATTAGTTTAGGTAGTTCATACTCAGACTAATATAAAAAGTGTCCAGGAGTATCTTCTACTTTATCTAAGTGTACCATAGGAATAGTAGTTACATACATATCATTTATGTCATAACCTTTATCTATCTCCTATCTTATTAGATACGCTCTATATTGATGTATCCATTGTTCTATCTGAATCCTACTTATATGTTCAGATTCTCCAATGGTACTATTTCTCAATATCAATAGTATATCATCCACTATAGTGTTTAATGTATTTAATTTCATCTTTTCAAATATAACGTTATCTAAATAAAACGTATTCTTAGCCTATTTTACGCACTTTCTGCTATATGGTATACAATTGCACACATAGTGTAATAGCTCTTCTTTAAAGGCAAGGAAATGGGCAATAAAAAAGGCTAGTCTTAATGACTAGCCTCGTTCATAGCATTTTGCATATCCTGTGGTAGCATCTATTTCATTGGTGCTGAAACCATTTGACTTGCTTGCTTTATAATATTCTTTAATTCACTGACTTCATTCTAAAGCTCCTTTATTCGAGGATCTTCTTTTTCTTCAGGTTTAATATCTAACTTATCAAGTAGGTCTTGACATCTTTTCATCTCTTCGTCACATTTAGCGATAGAGTCTTTTTTAGCTTTGTAAATATTGTATTGATCTTGGATGATCTTGACTATTTCGTTTTTATTTGTGGAAATAGTAAGCCCAATAGAACTGTCACTAATAATGGATCTATCGACTGGGACTGTGAATTTTTTTGATTCTCCGTCGCTGGTAATAACGACATCCACTAATCTCTTTCTTGTTTGTCCAGGCATCTAAAACTAGCCTTGAGGAAGAGCTTCATCATACACGTTTGAAACAGAACTGACTGTACCAACACTGTAGCTAGTATTCTTTTTGAAAGTTCCCAGAACTTCTACTATATAGACATTATCTCCTGTTTTTAATTCATTGAACATCATAACAAATATAAGTTTTTTGGGCTCCTTTTTTAAGGGAGCCCTTTGTTTAAACTTATGCAGCAGCTGTAGGAATATTAGCTGGATAAGAATTGATTAATTGATATGTCTTAGTACACTTGTTATAGTATATCATATATCTAATTGTCATCTTCAAATCACCTGCCTACACATCTTCTGCTAACGCACTGCGTAACATAGAAGTACTATCTGAAGTAGATTCTTCAGCTTTAAGAGTTACTGGAAGATCTGCACTAGCAGTAGGAACTTCTTGTCTTACATCTAAGAAGAAAAGACCTTCATTTGGAAGTGCTCTCCATTCTTCTTCGTTAACATCATATCTTACTTCAGTAGTTGAAGCGGTAACACCTGTAGTTTTAAGTACTGGTATACCAGATATTCTATTTAATCTACGTCTCCGATTGAATCCTGTTCCGGGAAATGGAAAGAAAGGAAACGGAAATAATCTTTGGTTCGTATTATAAAAAGGATACATAATTACCTCCTTTCTATTTAGCAACAACCGCACTGAGTATTCAATCCATAATTTTCACCTGCAAATGCACCATATGCAGCAGCACGTGCGATTTCAGGATTGTAAACTGCTAATTGAGGATACGGTACGCTTACTGTATTAGGCAACTTACACTTAATACCATCTACATCACTTTGCAGTGAGTTCAGACGATTAACAATCGGTGCAGTGTTAGCCTGTACTGTTGCAGCGATATACTGATTCTGATTAGCCTGAGAGATCTGTCCCTTCAGAGCAAGATTTTCAGAAGTCAGTCTATCCATCTTATCTTGACGATAAATATTCTCGAAGTTATCGATCTTCTGAAGTATAGCCTGAGTATTAGCTAAGTTAGAATCACGTAAGCTCAGTGTATTCTGATTCATAGTGTTTACCAGAGTATTAGTCTAGTTACACATAGCCAACTGATCTTCATATCCCATCTTAGTAAGATTCAAGTTTACACTATCAATAGAACGCTGTGTGTTGCAGCAACATTCGGCGAGCTTAGAAGCTAAAGCAGCATTACCAGAAGTAATGGCATTAATAACTTCACAGCCTGACAATTTCACATCACAAGATATCTTACTAACACCACTATTAATGTTGTTCAAAGCAGCAGTCACCGAGTTAAAGTCACAATTCAGTGTATTAGACAGGGAGCTGATAGCTTCTTTATTACCATTAATTGCTTGCATTAGCAAGTTTGTATTAGCGTCAGTATTCAGTTCAGAAGCAAGTCTACTGGCATCGCTAGCGCCTCTACCAAATCCATTACCACCAAATCCACCCCAGCAGAAGAACAGGAGGATAATCCAAATCCACCAAGCTCCGTTACCACCGAATCCGTAGTTGTTATTCATCATAGCCATAAGAGCTGCGGGGTCCATGTTACCTTTGTTAGCATTCTGCATCAGTGCTGCAATACCTGCATCGATACCGCGATCCTGTACAATAATTTTTTCTTCACCTAACATAATTGATTATTTTAAAATTGATTTTTAAGTTTTTGATTAAAAACGAACATAGCGAATTGAACGTCCATGCCCATATTCCGAATATGGTTCGTATTCACGATTTCTTTCTTCTCTTTCGTAATCATGATCGTAATTATACTCAGAACGTCTACCCATCATACCTGACCTTCTTCCGCCTCTACGCATCATTCCATGATATTCGTATTCGTCGTCATCGTCATCGTCTTCCTTGTGACGTCTGCCATATTCTCTCTCGTAAAGTTCTTCTTCAGCGTTTCTGATTTTGTCACACATTATGTATACATAATAGTACCACATTTTGCCTTCTTCTATATCTTTATCACACAACCAAGCTTTTGCAAGCTCAACAAAGTGTTTAGGGTTATTAGAATTAGTCATATTAACTACCACTCTGTAATAGTCTGAGTATACCATATTTAATGCAACATACCAGTCATACTTATTGAATTTTTCATCCATACGTATGCCGTGCTGATTGGCTAACGAAGTAGTTTCTTCTATTGACCAATGCTGACCTCTAGAGCCATCTTCGTTTTCCATCTTGCTTACTGCTTTACGAGCCATTTCCTCGTCAAAGTGAGGACCATGTTCGGCTTCATAAGCCTTAATACGGAATAGTCTATGCATATTTTATTATTGATTAATAAGTTTAATAATAGGGTTATTTCTATTATTTGTCTGTCATTTTGATAACTCTGGTATCTGTTACTTTGATAAGATCATTTGTGTTCTTAATTTGATATTTTTGTACTCTATCCTTTTTCCAGTCAAAGTGCCAGAATCTCTACCAGCCATTTTTATACTTGTTACGATATTCTTTTTTCTCTTCAACAATAAGGATCTACTGATTCTTTAAGTCAAGTATAGTTGTTAAGATTGAATCTTTTCGGCTAACTGTGATAGTTGTCAATGAATTAAGCTTTAACTCTTTAGTAAAGTCAACCTCCTTGGTTATTATTTTAACTGTAGTTGTGTCTTTCATTTCTGTATTGATTACGTGAGCCTCTTTGAGATTCTGGTCTTTGACCTTTAATTCTTTCTTAGCCTTATTTACTGCCTACACTAAGCTATCTTTACTTAGTTTTAATTCATTAACTGTAAGCTATAAGACTCTATTCTATTTTTCAGTGTTGTTAAACTACGATTCGTAGTATTTATAATTGTTATAAATTTGAGATATACGAGCATCCTGTGTCTTAATTTTATTACCTTGCCATACACAAGTAAGACCTAATGCAAGCACTGCTGCTAATAATAATTTTGTGAATATATTCATAATAGTTGGTTTTAAACTAGGAAAAATAAAAATGGCGTACTAACAAATCAAATTTGAAAATACGCCATTATGTGATACATTCTCACTAAAATTATTTTGGAGCCTAGTATTCTGGTAATAAGTACTAGATCATCTGTGCACTCGATCTAGTCATTTTATCTACTAAGTCTTTGGTAACATCTACTTCATTAAAACCTCTGGTATAACTTACAACTAAGTTGCCAATCCAGTTATCATTTTCATCTGTCATTCTACGAATAGCTAATGTCTTGCATCCATTGTAAAGCATAAGTTGTTTCATCTTTTTATCGATGTCTTCCTTATCTACATCATCAATCCATATGTAATCTTTGTTTGCTAATTCAGAAGTGAACTTTGCGATAGTTGAGATCGTAATATCTGTCAGGTGAGGTTTCACGCTAGACACATCACTTCTCTTTACTTCTAAAGTAACAGAGATAAATAGAGATTTATACAGTGGATGTGGCTGAATTATGTATACTCTATCCGCTTTCAAAAAGTGTAATAGTTCCCATAGTTCGCCATATATAGTAGCTATATCTCCAGCTTTCTTTATATTCCTTTGTGATTCCTCTTTCTTCCAACTTTCAATTTTATAATCAGTTATCTTATTCTTTGTATATTGATTATAAGTAAACCACAATGCTGCGAAAGCTGCTATAGATGATATTATTTCTGGTAGTTTCTCAATTATTGATGTCAACATAAACTTGTTTCTAGCTAAAAACAAATCCCAATCTGTTAGATTAGGACTGAAATATCTTTGATACTAATTATAAAACGGTAAGGGGTAGATTATGTTTCTACCCCTTTTCCTATATCAGTATGTACTAATAGCGTATTTTATGCAGCTGGTGTTTCCAAAGCAGTTACTCTTTGTGTTAAAGCATCAAGAGCATCTTTTAGGACTTTACCTTGCTGTGCATCTAATGCAGAACCAGAGGCAGATGTAGTCAAGTTATTAACAATGTTAGTCTTGTTTGCTTGTGCAGCAATGCCAGCTAACTTGTTCTTTTCATCTGTAGTATAGTCGTTAGTACTTAACTGTTTTCCTTGTACTTTATCAACTTTATTACTAATTTTACTAACTAAATCCTTGTCAGCATTTGTATAATTATTATCTGACAATACTTTAGAACCATCTTTGTCTACTTTATCTCTTTGCAAAGTACTTACCGTTGCTTGTATTGCCTGAAGTGCAGCACTAAGTTCTTTAATGGCTTCATTTTGTTGACTGTTAGTACTATCGTTTAGTATTTTCCATTTATTCGCATTAGCATCGTAGTACTTAATGATTCCTTTGTAATTATTGGCAGTAGTGTCAACCCAATACGTAGTCTCAGCAGGATTTGGTGCTGTAGGACTTATTCTAAAACTTGTTTGCATAATTATAAGGTATCACTAACACTTTGAACATTATAGTAATTAGTCAAGTCTGTTTGTAATGACTTGAAGGCAGTAGCTACAGTATCAATCAAACCTTTATAGTCATTATTCCAAATATTGATAGATACACTACTGTTACTTGACACATTACCAATATTCATTGGAGCTTCTCCTTGTTTAATACTCACTTGAGCATTAACATCAGATACTACTTTCTTTGAGTCAACGTTACAAGTACCTTCAAAAGTAAGATTATCACTTGTGTAAGTATATGTAACTTGTCTAATTTCTTTTGTTACGTCTAGTTTATTCATTGTTTTAATCGATTAAAATTTATTTATTAGCAAATAGTTATCCTATAGACCTCTCACCATTTATAATAATGCCTGTAGCAGTATCTCCTTCTATTATCGATCTTCTAAATACCACTGTCCACTTTCCTTCATTATTTGAAGGAACTGTATACATCATAATTCCAGATGCATTTTTCCATTCGTTTTCTAGAGTCAAATGTGCGATCCTATTTGCAAATGGTTTCTTTGCTGTTTTATAGTTAAGTACAAGCTCAAAACCGGTCATCAAATTACGAATGTTCTCAAATCTGAAATATTCGTAAGTGTCTTTTCTAAAGACCCCTATTCTAAGATATGTCACATTGGTATTGTTTGCAGGGTTTAAATATTCTACAGGTATTCTATAATCATAATCATCTGGATTGTTTGGATCTGGAACTTTTATTCTGTGAATAGTTACAGGAATTTTATAAGCTTCAATGCTTTCCATAAACCCGTTAGATATTGTTAGATAATAATAGTAGGTTTCAGAATAGCCTCTTGCTGGCAAATTTAGTGTCTATACAGCCTGAAATTTTATTTTCTTGTTAGCGTATTTTTCGAGATAAGTGTCAACATTTCCATTACACAAACTTTCTATCTAAATCGGTTGTACTACAATTTCTTTGAAGTCTGGTGTACCAGGCATACCATAAGAAATTTGTACATTCCCTTGGCCTTCAGCAGATCTAAATAGCCAAGTAGGTATTTCTGGAAAAGTTATTTCCATATTGAACACAGCTGTACGATCTGTTTCTCCTAATCTAACATCTGTTCCAGCAGGAGTGTCTGTCCACGATAGTCTTTCTGGGTTTGCTTTTGGACCTAATGCATTATGATTATACCCTCTAAAGTCTCCCAATCTGTGATTATTAGTAGGAACAACATAATTAAACACTTGTACCTGTGTATTCCAGCTCGTATTTACAGTGGTACTCACAAAACCAGAATTTGTTCTTCGTTCAGTGTCAGTTAACACTGGCTTGTTTACAGCTAGTGGTTTCATAAATGACCACTTATTTACTTTAGAATTACGATGCAATAAACCAACATCGTGAGTACTAACACCAAGCGTATTGCCTACTAATGTTGTAGTAATACCAGAATTAGGAAGCATAGTTACCTCCTTCCTCTGTTACCTAACCTGTTACTAGTACTTCACCATTTAAATGTGTGTAATCGCATTCAACATCACCTGTAATAACCATAGCGTCTGAGATATCGATTCCATCGAGATCTGCAAATGCTATGATATCCTTATTCCTCTATTCCGAACTTGCTTTCGGAATTGTTACTATTCCGAACTTGCTTTCGGAATTGTTACTATTCCGAACTTGCTTTATAACTAA
>OBUX01000068.1_pt1 | contig 98493 bp, 113 predicted proteins | sample 1501181 | NCBI WGS metagenome assembly OBUX01 (sample SAMEA2579935, study PRJEB22360) | human gut metagenome | biome: human gut; feature: human-associated habitat; material: faeces | place: Denmark | collected 2008/2010 | reverse complement strand
TAAGATGATTATATCTTATTAGCCACTTCTGTTACAACTTTATTATAGCACTTCACTGCTGTACTTGCTCACATTCTGGATAAAAGAAGTCTTGAATATGAGATCTTGTCAGATACGCAGGCAAATGTTTATGGGGAACTGGTAGTTTCCGATATTGTGTTGGAGTTGGCAGAACAGAATTGCAGGATGTTTTCCGTGCAGGAATACGAGGAAAGTCTGGAAAGCTATTATCTCAACTTAGTGGGAGGTGGCAAGTATGAATAAATTATTTCGTGCGGGACTTTATCGGCTTCGCAAAAATAAGGGCGCATATGCCTGTGTTATCATTCCTCCCATCTATAGTGTCTGCCTGATGTTTTCGCAATATATGCAGATGAAAGAAAGTGGGGCAAATTATCTGCTGGATCCATTTCTATTTCATTTTTTGCTGGTGATGGGAGTTTTGCTTTCGGTATTTGTCAGTTTATATGTTGGAACAGAATATCACGATGGAACATTGAGAAATAAACTGATCAGCGGTTCTTCAAGAAATGCAGTATATGGATCGAATCTGTGGATCAGCTTTCTGGTTGGGACGTGCAGCGTGTTGTTGGCTTATACGGCAGGGTTTGCGGCAGGTATTCCCATGTTCGGCGTGATAGAGATGCCGGCTTTGACAATGCTGCAGAATTGTGTGGCAGGAATTTTGCTGGTGCTTTCTTATGTTTCGATCTTTCATATGATCTCCATGCTAAGCTCCAGTAAGACAACCTCTGCGGTAGTCTGCATTCTGGCGGCGGTTTTTATGATGGTGTTTGCGGGGATTGTTTTTTCGAAATTGTCTCAGCCGGAGATGATCACACAGGCGGTAATCGTAAATGGAGAAACCGTTATGGAAACAGTAAAAAATCCTGCTTATCTGACGGGAATAAGCCGTACGGTTTATCAAAATATCCTGGATTTTCTGCCGGCAGGGCAGGCTGTACAGATTTTTAATCAGGGAGTTCTGAATCTCGGAAGAATGATGGGATATTCGATTTTGATCATTTTCGGAACGAGCCTGGCAGGATTGTATCTATTTAATCGGAAGGATATCAAATAGGAGAAGTGAGTGGAAATGGAAGTTGGAGTATGGTGTGGAGCAGGAATTCTGGTTTTGTATAATATTGTGCTGCAGATCAAGGTGTATCTGTTGCGAAAATCAGCAAAAGAAATCAGGAAAGATTTTCAGAAATTATTGAAGACCAATACAAACACCATAATCCAGATTTCCAGCCGTGACAGGGAGATGTGTGCGCTGGCTTCTACAATCAATCTGCAGTTGGAAACATTTTATGAGAAAAGACGCTGCTATGAACAGGGAAACCTGGAACTAAAAGAAGCGGTTACCAATATCTCTCATGATCTGCGGACGCCATTGACTGCGATTTATGGTTATTTGAACTTACTCAAAAAAGAAGAGTGTCCGGAGCATATAAAGCGTTATCTGGATGCGATTGAAAACAGGGCACAGGCACTCAAACAATTGACGGAAGAATTATTTCGTTATACAATTGTGATATCAGAAGCGGAAGAGATGACGCTTCAAGTCTTAACGTTAAACGGGATTTTGGAAAGCAGCATATCCGCGTATTACTCCGTTTTAAAGCAGAATCATATTGTTCCGGAGATTTCGATTTCGGATCAACAGATCACGGGGAGAGTAAATGAAAATGCTCTGTCCCGTGTTCTTGGCAATATTCTCAGTAATGCGGTGAAGTACAGTGACGGCGATTTGAAAATTGTATTGTCGGAAGACGGTGAGATTCGGATTTCCAACCATGCATCAGGTTTGTCAGAAGTACAGGCAGAACGATTATTTGATCGTTTTTATACCGTGAATACGGCCAGAAAATCAACAGGCCTTGGATTGTCTATTGCAAAGGCACTGATGGAGAAAATGGGCGGAACCATCACAGCGGATTACAGAGAGAATGTACTGGAGATCTGCGTGAATGTGCAGAAGTTATAATGGAATTACAGAAGTCATTTATGAGGGAGAGAGTCTATGAAAACAATCGGCATGATCATTGCTGTTGAGATACAGTCAGTACTGAAGCGTTATGGAGCAAAACTGGTTAAGAGAAAAGAGACAGCAGGGTATCAGGTGCTGGAATATGAGACGGACCAATATCGGATGGTTATTGTGAATTGTGGACCGGGAGAAATTGCGGCAGCATCCGGAACGCAGTTTCTGATCAGTGAATATCACGTAGATATCGTGATTAATTTTGGTGTAGTGGGTGGTCTTACGGAAGAGATGTCCAAAACAAAAGTCTGTATTGTGGAGAAAGTTGTTCACTATGATTTTGACACAAGTGCGGCAGACCACACAGAAGTGGGACGATATTCGCAGTATCCGGATATCTTTCTTCCGACGACGAAAGTGTTAAGTGATACAGCCAGAAAGATTCATCCGGAATTAGTGCCCGTAGTCTGTGCTTCGGGAGACAAATTTATTGCAGATCCCGAGCAGAAAATAAAAGTGCATGAAATGTTTGATGCGGATATCTGTGAAATGGAGGCTGCGGGAATCGTACTTACCTCTAATCGAAATCAGGTGCCATGCATGTTGATAAAATGTGTGAGTGACGGAATTGAAGGCGGTTTTGAAGAATTTCAGGAGACAATGGATGCGGCAGCAGATCTGTGTCTGGAGGTAGTGGAGAAGATTGTTGCCGGAATGGGACGATAGGAAGGTGGAAAAAAGAATGAACATCAATCGTGAAGAGATACTTGCCCTGACAAGACGCATGACGGTAAAAAGAACGTCCATGACCAGAATCGCAGGATGCTATGCAGACGCAGAAGGTTTTATTGACGGAACATTTAACGTGAATTTTCTGAAACTATCTCCTGCAGAACGTGAAAAAAATCTGGAGCTTGCGAAAACGGTTCCATTTGCACAGACCAATCAGAATCTGAAACGCTATGTATTTCCAGAATCTGAACAGGGAGGTATGCGTCAGCTGCTAATGGGAATCTGGGACTGTGGGTTAAAAAACGATGCACTGTTGGATGTGTTTTACGAGAAAGTGACAGAAGTGTATCAGACAGAACAGGAGTATGCTGTGTATTTGTTTCATGATCGGTATGATATTCCTGCAAAGGCGAAGGATAAGGAACGACTGGGAGAATCTGAGCAGATGTTTGAGTATCTGATCTGCGTGATCTCTCCGGTTACAGGAGATTATGAACCGGGAAAACCGGAATGTGGATTTTTATTTCCGGCCTTTTTTGACGGGGGAGCGGCATTGAATTGTGTGGATGTGTTTCAGGTGGATTCAGAAAATCCGCATCAGGAATTACTGCAGATATTATTTTCTGAAAAATCTTGAAAAACGGAGTTTTTTCAGTACAATCAAGCGCAAAGGTAAAAGAATTGAGAGATTTGAAAGGAGAAAAGATGAATCAGAAAATAGCACTTGTTGTATATCCGGAATTTAGTTTTCAGGAAATTGGAAATTTGAGTTCACTGTTCCGCTGGGGATTTGACACCAGGACAGTTGTGGTTTCCGGGGATAAAAATCCGGTCAGGTCTGAAGAAGGATTTGCGATTCTTCCAGATATTACGTATGAAGAGTTTTGTGTGGAAGAATATGATTGTCTGATTTTACCGGGATGCAGTGATATCAGCCAATCGATTCGGGATGAAAAGTTAATGGAATTTTTGAGGGGCTTGGAAGGAAATGAAACTTTTCCAATCGGAGCCATCTGTGCAGGACCGATTTATTTGGCAAAAGCAGGACTTCTGAAAGATAAAAAATTCACCAATTCCATGTATCTGGAAATGAACGAAAGACTGCCATTTATCGATATGGAGAATATACAGTATCAACCAGTTGTAGAAGATGGTAATGTGATTACAGCACAGGGCGATGCCTATCGGTTGTTCGCAGTTGCAATGGCAAGAAAAGTAGGATATCAGTGCTCCGATCATGCCTATTTTGGTGTTGGAGAGGAGTGGAAAGAGGAAGACTTTGTGCATCACCTTTCAGATGCAGAGTGGAAGGAGTTTGAGAAAGAATTTGCGGATTTGATTAGATAAATCTGGAAAAGGACTTGAAATTCAATGAAGATCAAGTCCTTTTCTTTTTAAATCTGTTTTGTTGTCCACTTGCTGCAATCCCATACTGCGTGTACGACATCCTGGTAAAATTCCGGTTCATGGCAGATTAAAAGCACACTTCCACGATAATCAAGCAGTGCTTTTTTTAAAGAATCTTTTGCATCCACATCCAGATGGTTTGTCGGCTCGTCCAAAAGCAGGATATTGGTATCGCGATTCACCAGTTTACAGAGTCTTACTTTTGCCTGCTCTCCTCCGCTTAAGACGCGAACCTGGCTTTCAATGTGTTTTGTTGTAAGTCCGCATTTTGCCAGAGCAGAACGTACTTCATATTGTGTGAATGAAGGGAATTCCTGCCAGATTTCTTCAATACAGGTTGTTCGATTATCTCCTTTGACTTCCTGTTCAAAATATCCAATCTGCAAATTTTCTCCCAGTTCACAGGTGCCGGAAATCGCAGGAATCAGCCCGAGAATACTTTTCAACAATGTCGTCTTTCCGATTCCGTTGGCGCCGACCAGAGCAATTTTCTGCCCTCTTTCCATAGAAAGAGACAGTGGTTTTGACAATGGTTCATCGTATCCGATCACAAGATCTTTTGTCTCAAAAATATATCTTCCCGGAGTTCTTCCGTATCGGAATTTGAATTCCGGCTTCGGACGTTCTGCTGCAAGCTCGATCACGTCCATCTTGTCCAGTTTCTTTTGTCTGGACATTGCCATATTTCTCGTAGAAACACGCGCTTTATTTCTTGCTACAAAGTCTTTTAATTCGCTGATTTCTTGTTGCTGCCTTCTGTAGGCTGCCTCTAACTGTGCTTTTTTAACGGCATATACTTCTTCAAAATGATGATAATCTCCTACATAGCGGTTCAGTTCCTGATTTTCCATATGGTAGATAATATTGATCACATCGTTTAAGAATGGGATATCATGGGAAATCAAAATAAATGCATTTTCATAGTCGATGAGATACCGCTTCAGCCATGCGATATGTTCTTCGTCCAGATAGTTGGTCGGCTCATCCAAAAGCAAAATATCGGGCTTTTCAAGCAGTAATTTTGCCAGAAGGACTTTGGTGCGCTGTCCGCCGCTTAAATCGGTTACGTCTCTTTCGAGACCGATATCCAGAAGTCCAAGTGCTTTTGCAACTTCTTCAACTTTGGCATCGATAATATAAAAATCGTGCAGAGTCAGGGTGTCCTGAATGGTTCCCAACTCCTCCATCATTGTATCCATTTCTTCCGGAGAGGCCTCTCCCAGGGAATCGCAGATTGCATTCATGCGTTCTTCCAGTTCAAACAAATATGAGAATGCGGACTTTAATACATCTCGAATCGTCATTCCTTTTTCTAAGACTGTGTGCTGATCAAGGTATCCGACACGGACATTTTTTGCCCATTCAATCTTACCTTCATCCGGCATCAGTTTTCCGGTAACAATATTTAAAAAAGTGGATTTTCCTTCTCCGTTTGCGCCCACCAGTCCAATATGTTCTCCCTTGAGAAGGCGAAAGGATACATCTGCAAAAATGGCGCGATCTCCAAATCCATGTGTGAGATGCTCTACATTTAAAATACTCATGACATAACTCCTTTTTGGTCGTATTTCATTTATCAGAACCATTGTACAGGAAAGAGTTGTATTTGTCATCAAAATTCACCTTTTTGCAGATTTTCCATATTATGTACTGTAATTATATGAAAGGAAAGAATACACTATGCAAAATAATCGGTCTTATTCCAGAAACGAACGGTTTACCTGTCAACAGCAGCCTTATCGCAATATGCCGGTGCAGCGTCGACAGAATCCTTCTTCCTCCTGTGGTGAAGCAGTCTCGCCACCTTGTTCCTGCCGCATTCCCCGTGATCCGCTGGAACATATGACTCTCGCGATGGCATATGTTCCCTGGCAGACATGGGAAGACACTTATGATGTTCATAAGGGATTAGAATGTGGAACGATCTTCCCTGTTTTAAACAAACCATTTTATGGAAAAGGGGGATGTAATCAATGACAGACCGTCCATGTAGAACAGAATTGTTAAATCATATCAACGCTGTCAGTTTCGCGGTGGATGAAGTGAAATTATATCTGGATACCCACCCGCAGGATCCGGATGCACTGGCTTATTTCGAAAAATACAGCCGGATGCGCAATCAGGCAATGAAAGAATATGCCATGAATTTCGGACCTTTGACGATCGATACAGCCACAGCATCCTGCAGTGAATACTGGAAATGGATCAATGAGCCGTGGCCATGGCAGGAAGGAGGATGCTGATTATGTGGAATTATGAAAAACGATTGCAATATCCGGTAAAGATTACACAAACGAACCCACAGATTGCCAAAGTGATCATTTCACAATTTGGCGGCCCGGACGGGGAGCTCGCTGCATCGATGCGGTATTTATCTCAGCGGTACACCATGCCATATAAAGAGGTGACAGCAACACTTACGGATATCGGCACGGAGGAATACGCTCGTAAAAGATGCAGCTAATAAATATACTCCGAAAGCACCGTTATTTCGGCACTTTCGGGTACACATCGATTGTGAATTCAGAGTTTTTCTGGTTTTTCTTGTTCCTTTTCGTCTTAGTCAGAACAATCCTGTCAATCAGCTGTCTCAAGGCGCTGTTCTTTTCCGAGACAGTCAGAGAGTCCCACTCACTCAATAAATTCTTGCACTTCGGCACAAAATTTTTCCGGTTTGCCTGTCTTGCGATTGTGGTATGCAAATCTTCACGGGCAGCAGTGATGTTATTCATGCAGTCTCTGATCCGCTGCTCCAGTGCATTCGAACGCTCAATAAAAATTTCTTTTGTGTAAATTCCCTGCTCTAAAAAATCGAATAAGGATTCCCTCTGTTTTAAAAGCGTCTGATGTTCAGTCTCAAAATTTGTGACGATCAATTCTTTTGCGGCAATAGCAGCAGTATCTTCCTCATGAGTGTCAGCAAATTCATATTTGGCTATGTAGTCTTTCAGCCACCCCAGAAGAGCTTCTTCCAGTTCATCAATCCGGATACCGACTGTGGAGCACTCTGTATACTGACAGATCAGCATATCATAGGGCGTTTTCGTTTGCGCTTTCTTACGGACCATAAGCCGATCGCATTGTGAGCATCTGACCAGACCTGCAAATAGATTTTGTATCGGTCTGTCGTTTCTGACTGGAGCAGAAAAACATCCTTTTGGTTGGTTCGCGCGTTTAAATAAGTCTGGGCTGATCCGTGGCGCCCATGCCGCATCTGAGAGGATGTAATCTGTGGCTTTTGGACGGGACTTTACTACGCGCCCATCTTTTACAGCTCTGACAGTCTTACGATGCCCCCAGCGGACTTTACCGATGTTTACCGGATTCGAGATAATCCCTTTTAAAGTAGAGGGCGTAAAAGGTTTGCCACTCCTTGCAAGGATCCCCATATTGGACATATAGGTACAGGCTTTTTGGTATCCGTACTGCTTATTTCCGCACAGATCGTACATCAGATCAAGGACGGGTGCTTCTGTCTGATGTGGGGCGAGAGAGTAGTGTTTTCCATCCGGCGCAATGACGCGCTCCCATCCATAAGGGGCAACATTGCCAACGTAATAACCGTCAGAACTGGAACGTTCCCTGCCACGCTGCATTCGGCGCTTGATTGTGGCGTACTCCCGGCGGCTCATAAATAAACTGAACTCAAAGTACTCATTATCATACTCGTTTGCAGGATCGTAGGTTTTATTTGGTGTTACAATCCGGGTGTTGGAATAAAAAAATGCACGCTGCACACGTCCCTGATCGATCGTATCACCTCTGGCCAGACGATCTACGTCCATTACGAGGGCACCATCCCACATACAGGCTTCTACCTCAGAGAGGACTTGCGTCATGACTGGGCGGGCATCGATACTGTCTCCGGACACAACTTCCCGGTAAATCGCACCGATCGGAAGAGAGAGAGTCTTTGCCAACTCTAACAGGGTAGTAATGTGGCGTTCCAGAACATCAATCCCTAGCGCTTCCAGTTCGGCGTCTTTTCTGGATTTTCTGGCGTAGATAAAATAAGACATTGTATCACACTCCTATGTTATTGTATTTAAATTTGGGTACAAAAATAACAGCCAGCGCAAAACATATGTTCCGCTTGCAAGCTGTTTCCGAAGATGATACAATATTCTTGGATTTTAATCGCATATCTTCGGGTATGTAGACCGTCTCTGTGTTGGTAGCACTGGGGCGGTTTTTATTTTATTCTCCTAAAGAATTTAATGAATTCATTATGTCTTCTGTGCTCATTCCGGCAGCAGAAGCGGTATATGCATCAGTAATTTGTGCGGCGTACTGTGTATACACATCAGTTAACTTTAATGACCATTCCTCGTAAACACTATATTCGTCTCCATTTTTCTGCATCAGCGTAGCCATTTCGGAAACGCCCTGATTAGAAATCTCGGCCAGTTTTTCAACCTTGCTATTTGATAATTCAGCAAGCGCATTTAAGTCTCCGGCAATCGGAGCTGCTTCGTTATTATATTCTTCCACAAGTCCCGGAGTCGCGTCAGCAATCTTCTTTGTATAATCATCGAGAATGCTTTGATATGTCACTTCGACTTCCGGTTCTTTTTCCGTAGCCTCTGTTTTCGCAGTATTCTCTTTTTCTGGCTCTTTATCTCCGCCACACGCTGTAATGGATAATGCCATAGCTCCTACTAATATCATTGCTACAATTTTCTTTTTCATAGTATAGTTTCTCCCGTTTTGCGATTTGTTTTTTATTTATCCTGCTCTGCATATCTTTTCACTACTTCGATTAACCTGTCTTTGTATTTGTACAAATCATTGAGTGTTTCGATGTAAAAACGTTCCATTTTCTTATTTTCGTCTGGAATGAATAATTGCTTGTTTTTCTTGTCGAGATTTATCCTACAAATAGGCTTTCTATTATTATCTTTGTACAAGATTCCAAAGTAGCTCTCTGTATCTCTATGTACTACATCGTTAACATCTACGGTTCCGGCGAGCATACCTCTTACAATGTAGAATGATTCGATTTCTTCTTCCGTAGTTACGATTTTTGATACGGGTTCTTCTGCGATTTCTTCTGTTTCTGTTTTTTCATCATCGGTATCTTTTGATAAAGCAGAAGATATCTTGTTATTCACGATTTCATTCACAAATGAGGAGAACGCCCTTTTTACAACAGGAGTGAATTTTTCTATCACTCTTTGGTTCTTCTGTCCGTCATATATATTCGTGAGTACGAGCCTTACAAATTCTTCTGATGGTGATTCAAATTCATTTGACAATACACCTTTTATAAGAGAACTGTATTTTAATTCTTCGGCTGTGCTGAATATTTTTTCTTTGTCAAAATTCTCTTTGCAGAATTTTTTTAATTCATTAATAGAAGAATCTTTTAAGTTGATCATATTGATTTCAAGAAATGGCACTAAATCCATCTTGTTTGCTTCTTCTAGGTCAGTGTAAAATCTGTATACCAGTCCATTTGTTAAAATTCCGAATTTAGCTGGAGATGTACCAAAATATCTGAAAAGCTGAGAAGAATGTTTATCTAACTGTTCAGAACAACTTTTGCATTCAATTAAAATACTTGGCTCTCCGTTATCCAAAATCGCATAGTCGACCTTTTCCCCTTTTTTAATTCCAACATCTGCGATATATTCCGGACAAAATTCTAATGGATTAAATACATCATACCCAAGTATTTGAAACAGCGGTACGATTAAAGACATTTTTGTCGCTTCTTCAGTGGATACAGTATCCTTTATCATAGATACACGTTCCGAAAATTGTTTGATAGATTCGATAAACTCCATATTTTCCTCCTTTTTGTACTTCACACCACTTAAGTTTATATAAACGCCATAGCGGTTATATCATTTAAAATTTTTAAAATCCATAATCTTTTCATCATATCCAGCCAGCCTTGCAATCTGGCCTTTTGTCATGCCCGGATTCTCATAAATTAAAGAATCTGGTATTAGAAGTTCTGCTGCAAAAATATTCGCTTCTATTTCATTGGTAGAAGATAATAGAAGAGTCTTATTTCTGATAAAGTAACAATTTTCCTTTCTGTGTAGAACGGAGTGTGCCAATTCATGAGCCATTACAAGGTTTAGTTCATGTTCTTCCAAATCTTCATTCAGAAAAATGCACTTGTGATTTTTAAGAAACATATAGCATCCAGCTCGACTTCCCAAAGGTCCTAATTGAACTTCGACATTTAAACAGTTTGCAAGTTTAAAAGGATTTCTTGTATTAAATTTCTTTATGTAGTATTCAACTAAACGCTTAATATCGTTTGTTCTCAATTTATACACCTACTTTTTATTTTTGTTAGGGTTGTACTTTTCTTTGTTAATCGGTTTCAACCTTCTCATCATCAGCTCGATTTGCCCAAGAAGCAAGTCAATATCTTCTTCTGGAATAGCTTGACCATCATAAGAAGCAGGACCTTCTTCATTGTTTTTCAACTTATTTCTGATGTTTTCCATATCTTTTGCAATGTCGCGCTCATCTTTCGCCGTGAGTGATGACGGATTATCACCATTAGATGCTCCAGACATTAAATAATCCAACGATACGCTGAAGTAATCAGCGATTTGCTGGAGCTTGTTAACATTTGGTTGACTTGAACCTAATTTGCTTATGTACCCTTTTCCAAAATTAAGTTCGTTTTCCAATTTATTCATTGAAATTCCATGTTCTTTGCACAGATGTTTTACGCGTTCTCTCAGTGTCATATGTAGACTCCTTTCAAAATTCTGAAAAAATCGCAAAATATTTCTTGACATTCTGAAATTATCGCGTATAATGTGATTATAGGGTTCTGAAAAAATCGCAAAAAATTGCGATAATAAGAATGCTGGAATTTATTTTGTAATTTTGCTTGACAACTAGATTATAGAATATTTTCAGAACTTAGTCAATATAAAATTGTGATATTTTCAGAACTCAATCAAAAAGAAAGGAGTGATTGATACGGAAAATAATATTTTCGACAAGGTATCTAAGAGAGCGGCAGAAAAAGGAATTTCTATCAATTTATTAGAAAGTCAGGCTGGCGTTTCTACCGGAAGCATTTATAAGTGGAATACAGTGAGTCCAACAATAAGAAGTCTGTCCAAAGTAGCAAAGGTGTTAGGGTGCACTATTGATGAATTATTAAAGTAGGAGAGAAGCAGTGAACAATTTAACAGTAATTGAAAACGAACTTGTCCCAGTATACGAGACAAGCACAGGAGAAAAAGTAGTATACGGATCAGAACTGCATGAGGTTCTGGAAGTAAAGAGCAACTATAGAGAGTGGATCAAAAGAAGAGTGTTAGATATCGATGCGGAGGAAGACGAAGATTTTACCACCGTCGAAATTCCGACAGTGTCAGGAGGAACCTCTAAAAAAGACCATATCATCAAACTGGATGCTGCCAAAGAAATGGCAATGCTTGAGCGGAATGAAAAAGGAAAGCAAGTACGCAGATATTTCATTCGGGTAGAAAAGAAATACAAAGCGGCATCTCTTGCCACACAAGAGCTCTCACCGCAGTTGCAGGTCATGATTAACTTGGAAATTGAGCAGAAGCGTCAGGCAGAGAAGCTTGAGCACGTGGAAGAACGGATTGAAAGCATCCGTGAGGTTGTTGCAATCGATACAACATCATGGAGAGAAGATACCGGAAGAATCTTGAGAAAAATTGGTATGGAGTGCGGAGACAGCAAGTCTTATCAAGATGTAAGGGCAGAATCCTATCAGTTGTTAGAAAAACGTATGGGAGTGAATGTAAAGCAGAGACTCACAAACAAACGTAGAAGAATGGCAGATGAGGGTGTTTGCAAATCCAGAAGAGACAAATTGAATTATCTTGATGTGATTGCTGATGATAAGAAACTGATTGAGGGATATACGGCTATCGTAAAAGAGTTGGCTATTAAATACGGAGTGGCGTAGCAAGGAGGATTGATATGGAAATTGTAATAGCAAGCATCATCTGCTCGATCATAACATCAATCGTTACAAGTCTTGTAGTGACACGGGAGTCTATGAGTATTATCCAAAAGGCTGTTGATCATTTGCTTGATGTCAACATGGACTTTGTTACCGATGTGACAAACATGATAATTGATAGATTTGGAACGAAGCGTAAACAAGATTAAATGGACAACATATCATGGACAATCTAACCATCATACATATTAGAGAGGTGATGATTTTGATCGTAGAAACAGTAAAAGTAAAAAATGCAACAATCCGAGTACATGATGATTGTTATGTGGATCGCACAGAAGAGGAAGTTAAAAAACTTATAGATGGATGTTGCCGGATTATTCAGGGAGCATTGATGCGAAAAGAGAAAACCGCTTAGGCGGTAGAAAGGAGGACAAGCATGGAGATTAAAGGAACTTATCACTGCCAGACCACCCAGCAGCCGAACGCTTTAAACAGCTGGGACATCCGCTCCGTATCTGTTGAGTTACCGGAGCAGGACAAGCCTTACTGGATCAGAGTTGGAGTGGCAGTGATCGGGTTTATCTTGGTGATTCTGGCGTGGTATCTGGTGTTTGGGTATTAAAAATGAGCACCTACAAAAGGCTGGGGAGCCGTAGGCACTCAGGAAAAAATACGATTCTATATTAACAGATTTTAGGAGGATAAGCAATGGAAAATAAAGAAATCCCTGTAAATAGAGAGGAATATGCCCGCCTTTGCAGGCTGGACGGAAAGATAGATGCATTGATCGGGTATCTAGCATTAAAAAACGATTATGTGGAAACTCAGATTGTGAAAGCAATTATTGGCATGGAGGAAGAATGATGTATGTAGGTATCGGACCGGAGAAAGGAAAGAAAGTGCATGACGAAGATGCATTCCCTTACGCTTGCGAACGAATCAATAATGGTACGGAAAGAGAACAGGAAACATTTATGCAGATCATGAAGGAAGCTGAAAGTTTTTACATGGCAGTGATCGCAGTGGTCCTGTGGTACTTTTCCGGAAATTGGGTATATGAGGAGGTAGATCCATGATTACGATGCAGCAGCGCAAGGAGAGAATTGGGGATTTGTTGGACGAGCGTCTCGGCATGATCGAGAACGGGGAGGTGAATACATATTATCAGACTAGGGATATCGCAAATCTAACACAGGCACTTTTAAATATTGTGAGAATTATGAAGGAGGAATAAAAAATGGCAACACCAGTATTGATTATTGGCAAATCAGGAAGTGGAAAATCTACCAGCATGAGAAACTGTCAGAATAACGATTTTAATCTTATCAGGGTTCTTAATAAGCCGCTACCATTTAAAGGGAAAGTGAATGGATGGTTTTCAGATGATTACCAGCAGATCATGAAATTATTGATTGCATCAAAAGCGGATTCCATCGTGATTGATGATGCTGGCTATCTAATAACAAATCATTTTATGAGGGGGCACAGCTCAGCTGGAAAAGGAAATGGGGTATTCTCCCTGTACAACGACATTGGAGACTATTTCTGGAACTTAATCCAGTTTATTGTGACAAAAGTGCCAGAGAATAAAATCGTGTATATTATCATGCACGAAGAAAAAGACGAAGCAGGGGAAGTGAAACCAAAAACCATCGGGAAACTACTCGATGAAAAAGTTTGCATCGAAGGAATGTTCACGATAGTGCTTAGATGCATTGAGGAAGGCGGAAAGCATTTGTTTGTCACTCAAGCAAGCCAAGGAGCAGTAAGTAAATCTCCGATCGGAATGTTTGAGGATTTAACAATAGATAATGACCTATTGTTGGTCGATAAGAAAATTAGAGAATACTACGGATTAGGAAAAGGAGAAGAAAACAATGCAGAAACCAAATAATTTTGACAACACACAGGTACAGGGAGAATTTACACCGGTAGAGCTTGGAGGACATATCTTGATCATCAAGGAAGTTCTGGAAATGAAATCAAAGACAAATAAAGACATGATTAAGGTGTCTTTCGACTTCGCACAAAATGATAGCCAGCCCGGATATTTCGAAAAAGCGTTTCGAGATGATATAAGACCGGATAAGAAATGGCCGGCAAATGGAACTACATATATTTTAACCGAGGATCAGAATGGTGACTGCAGTAAATCTTTCAAGACATTTATCACATCTGTTGAGAAGTCAAATCCGGGGTTCGTGGTGAATTGGGGCGATGGATTTGCGGAATGTTTTAAAAACAAGTTGGCTGGAGCGGTGTTTGGCATTGTAAATGATTATTACAATGGAAGGAACATTGCAAAGCATCAACTCCGCTGGTTCAGAAGCGCAGAAGGAGTGAAAGACGCTGATATCCCTGCGGAAATCGAAACAAGGGCATACAAGGATAATAATGGAGCGTCTGCAGCAGCGCCGCCGATCGGATCTGATGGATTTATGAATATTCCGGATGGCATCGATGAAGAATTGCCATTTAATTAGAGGTGAGACAGATGGATATACAGATTGACAGCAGGGAAAAAGCAAGGGCGATTCGAAAGATCGTGAAGACTTTTGATGATAATGGAGTCAAGCATTTTTCCAGCAAATTATTAGTTGGGGATTACATGTCTTTGGACAATCCCCGGCTCATAATCGACAGAAAGCAAAATCTCCAAGAGTTATGCGGAAATGTCTGCCAGCAGCACGAAAGATTTAAAAGGGAACTGCTTAAGGCTATGGATGCAGGAATACAGTTGATCATACTGATTGAGCACGGGAATGATATTAAAAGCATCGAAGATGTGTATTTTTGGAAAAATCCAAGAAAACATGAAGTGCGATGGCGCACTGTGAATGGAAAGAAGGAGAGGTATGTAGCATCTTCTAAAGCAGTCGATGGGAATCAGCTATACAAGTCCCTTTGCACAATTAGAGATCGGTATAACGTGAGGTTTGAATTCTGTGAGAAGAATGATACCGGAAAGAAAATTATTGAGTTATTGAGCGAAAGACATGAATAGAGAAGAGATTAAACATTCATACAGCATGAGGGAGATTGTGGAGAGATATGGGTTCCATGTGAATCGGGCGGGGTTTATTCACTGCCCGTTCCACAAGGGAGACAAGGGAGCATCATTAAAAATCTACCCAGACAGCTTCCATTGTTTCGGATGCGGAACAAATGGAGATATCTTTACATTCGTGCAGCTAATTGATCATGTTGATTTCAAAGAAGCGTTCCAGAGTCTTGGCGGAACTTATGAAAAGCCGACATTCCAGTCGAAATTGGCAATATATAGGAGCCAGAAGAAGGCAGAACAGAGAAAGCGAGAAGAGGAAAAGCTCCGGAGAAAAAGGGAGCTGAACAATGTTCTGATTGATGTGTACCGCGATTATATGAATAAGTCGGAACCATTCAGTGAGGTATGGTGCGATTGCTGCAATGCGTTGCAGTACCAGTTATATTTGCATGAAATATTAAACAGAGAAGAGGTGAGGAAATGAGGGAAATGAACGAATTCGATGCAGACAGCATATTGGATGATGAAGTTTTCATCGAATTATTTGAAATGGAAGATCCGATTCTCCGGTCAAAAACAAAAGTGCAGCTCATCAGAAGAGCGAAACAGCTGGGCGTCAAGTCGGATTTTGAAGAGATTTTGAAAGGATACAATCAGGCTGACCGAGAAATGAAGAGACAGGAACGGGAAAACAGAACTGTTTGCACAGTAGATAACTATACGAATTTCACAGGACCTCACGATCGTATGTATTGCGGCGCCTGGATTGCGGATGATCGCGGCGTGTTCGCACAGAATTCCGGAAGGGTTGATGAAGTGGCTTGCTATCACCCAATCCTACCAGTAGAGCGGCTGCGAAACTTAGAGACCGGGGAAGAGCAAATAAAACTGTCGTACAGGCGAAATAATCAGTGGCACGATATTGTGGTCCCAAAAACGATGATCACATCGGCGAATAAGATCGTGGCATTATCCGGAAGAGGGATTGCAGTTACGTCAGAAAATGCAAAATTGCTAGTCAAGTATCTGGCTGACGTAGAAAATGGAAACGATGATTACATAGATGTGCAGTATTCCACTAGTAAACTTGGGTGGATCAAGGATCAGTTTATCCCCTATGATACAGACATCATTTTTGACGGGGATAATCGATTTAAGCAGACCTTTGAAAGCGTGTCGGAGCATGGAAGTTTCGATGTGTGGTTGAATCACGTTCGAGAACTGAGGGCAGCTGGAAGAATGGAGGTAAAATTCTTGTTGGCTGCATCATTCGCAAGTGTACTGGTTCATATTCTGGGTGGTCTTCCTTTCTTTGCAGATTTGTGGGGTGAAACCGAGGGTGGAAAGACAGTCTCTCTCATGGTAGCCGCATCTGTGTGGGCGAATCCAGACGAAAGTAGATATATTGGAGACTTCAAAACAACGGACGTTGCACTGGAAGCGAAAGCGGATATGTTGAATCATCTTCCGATGTTTCTGGACGATACGAGCAAAACATCCGCAAGAATCAGGGATAACTTCGAAGGAATTGTTTATGATCTGTGTTCCGGAAAAGGAAAGAGCCGGTCAAATAAAGACCTCGGAATCAATCGAGAGAATCGGTGGCGGAATGTAATGATCTGTAATGGTGAGAGACCGCTTAGTAGCTATGTCAGTCAGGGCGGTGCAATAAACAGAATCTTAGAGGTTGAGTGCGGAGAAAAGATTTATCAGGATCCGCAGAGAACTGCGGAAACAGTAAAACGGAATTACGGACATGCGGGCAAGAAGTTCGTGGAAATCATCAAAGAAATGGGAGAAGATGAAATTCGTTCTGTCCAGAAAGAGTTTCAGAAGGAGTTATTTAACACGGACAAGATGCAGAAGCAGAGTATTTCACTTTCTATCGTTCTGACAGCCGATAAAATAGCCACAGATCTCATTTTCAAAGATGGACAGTATATTTCTATGGATGAAGCGAAACAGGTGCTTATAGACCGAAATGAGCTGTCTGACAATGAGCGATGCTACCAATATATCCTTGATAAAATCGCAATGAACAGCCAGAGATTTGATGTGTCTTCAAATTGTGAAAAATGGGGAATTATTGAAGACGGATACGCAGTGATTTACGGACAGGCATTTAAGGAAATCTGTGAATCTGGGAAATTCTCAAAAAAGTCCTTCTTGTCATGGGCTGCAAAGAAAGGCGTTATCCAGCAGGACAGCAAGGGAAATCCAACAAAGCTGAAAAAGATAGACGGAAGAGCGGCGAGATGCGTGTTTTTGCAACTTGAATCGAAAGGAAATACGGATAATGATGGGTTTGAAAACATCGATGAAACACAAGAAAAGCTACCTTTTAGTTAAGAGGAGGAAATACAATGTCAAAAGTTGTGAGGATTAGTAATGAAAACTATGATTTTATTGAATGCATGGCGTTCAGGAATGGAGTTCCGATAAATGCAATATTAAATGAGGTGCTGGAAAAATTCAAAAATTCGTCGCCGAATGATGTGATTTCAGTGGAATATCGGGGCAGAAAAGTTGCGATAAGGTAACAAGTAACAAAAGTAACAACAGGAAATCGCGCTATATATACGGAATAAAAATGTGAGAAATTCAAAAATATGAAGTCCCTATATAGGGTAAAAATCATTGTTACTTTTGTTACCAACCTCAAAAACCTGTCAACCATGCTGGTTTGATAGGGTAACAGACTTTTGTTACCGGAAGAAAAATTTTGTTGCTTTGTTACGAAGAGGGTAGTGTATGCACGAAAAAATAACAGATATCCAGAATTTGTTCTGGAAAGCGTATAAAAATTATAAAGATACCGGCTCAATGAGTCAATACAATGCAGATGTCGATGGGATTATTGAGAAGTACAGGGATGATCATGCTATGTTGAATTTCTGCAAAAACTTGGCAATATCATGGGCGCCGGTTATTAACAAAATGAAAGAAGATGATTAAATGCAAGAAAGAAAAAGGGACTTATACGAGCCGTATTTGGACGAAATAAAGCGAATGCTTAAAGATGGGTGCGCAATCACTCATATACACAAAGAAATTGCGAAAAAGAGCGGAATTGACGCAAATGTTAAGACGATGAAGCGTTTTATGAGAGAAAAAGGCTTAATCCAGGAGTCTGAATGCGAAAAGACCGAAATCAATAAATTGATAAAGGATAAGTTTAAGGGAATCGGTGAATACATGGATTTTTATGAGCGCTGGGTCAAGCAGAGTTACAGCCTAAACCGCACAATCCAGAATCCAAACCGGATATTAATGCGGAGGTATTTACAGTAGACTATAAAAAATAAGCGAAAAATAGAAAGGAGCCAGCCTCCGGCCGGGGCAAGGGTATACCGGGCTTCCGAGAAAATGGATAAAGAGAAAAAAGCAATCGAAAGAATTAAAATGGCAAGTGAAATGAGTCTACACCACTATGGTAGACCGCTTATTTGCACATACAGCGGCGGCAAGGATAGTGATGTGATGTTAGAAATTTTTAAGCGATCCGGAATTCCGTTTGAAGTACATAACAGCCATACAACGGCAGATGCGCCGCAGACAGTAAGGCATATCCGGAAAGTATTTAGTGAGTTGGAGTTGCAAGGAATATCATGTGAAATCGAAAAACCGACATACAAAGGACAACCAACAAGTATCTGGAAATTGATACCACAAAAACTTATTCCACCTACAAGAATGGTGAGATATTGCTGCTCTGTCTTAAAAGAAACAGGATGCAAAAATAGATACATCGCAACAGGAGTGAGGTGGGATGAGTCGACTAAAAGGTCGACAAGAGCCGAGTTCGAGAAAATAGGACACACAAAAGATGATAAAGAAAATTTCACATCGTTAATGCTAATGAATGACAATGATATGCGGAGACGAATGTCGGAACTGTGCATGCAGAAGAAAAAAATGGTTGTAAACCCGATAATCGATTGGAAAGATAGGGATGTGTGGGAATTCGTTGAATCAGAAAAAATAGAAACCTGTGAACTTTATAAATGCGGATATGACCGTGTTGGTTGCATCGGATGTCCGATGGCAGGCAAGAAGCGTTACAAAGAGTTTGCAGATTTTCCAAAGTATAAGCAATTGTATATAAATGCTTTCGACAGGATGTTGAAAGAACGTGAACGAAGAGGAAAAGAATGTAAGTGGACGACAGGGGAAGAGGTATTTCTTTGGTGGATGGAAGACGAAAACATACCAGGGCAAATGAGCATAGAAGACTTTATTGCGGAGGAATGACTAATGCCAAAAACAGAAGAAACATGGATGGACGGGATCACTACAGAAATGATGGAGCATATATGCGACGACCTGTGCAAGTATCCAGATCAGCTAAATAGAATAGAGCTGGACGATAAATGCGCAGAATGCAAGATGGGACGGTTTGTGTGCGATATTTTGAACCAGTACAACAAGATTAATGATTTTGCAAATAGCCAGTGTGCGAAGTTGATGTGTGAGATGCATGAGCTGAAAGAACGAGATACGGCAAAGAAGCCGAATATAATGGACTACATACTTGGTGACATTAACTTTAAATGCCCTACGTGCAAAAGTGAATATATTTGCGAAAAAGGATATGAACATTTTTATTGCCCGAATTGCGGTCAGAAAATTAAATGGAGTGAGTAACATGGAAGAATTGAAGAAATGTCCGTTTTGTGGCGGAGATGCGATTCTAAAAGTCCATTACGGATTTGATGGAAAAGTTATATCAGCTTTTGTGTACTGCAAAGAATGCGGAGTTGCAACACGAAATTGTGCTTTAGAAGCTACGGCTAGGGGAATGTGGAATAGGAGAGTGGAAGAATGAAAGAACGAACATTTGAAGATATCCTGTATATGATTAAAAGATCGTGCGACAAGAATTTCTACAAAGGCACTGATTACGATGGGATGAAACCGGAAATTGTAAGGTGTGCTACAGATATTTACATTGAGAAGATGCGACAGAATGGAGAAAAGGAAGATGAGCAGAAGAATCCTTTTTAAAGCTAAGAGATTGGATAACGGCGAAAGGGTGGAGGGATATTACGTTTATTGCAGGAAAAAACATTATATTCTTCCGGTACTAAATAAAGCAATTGGCTTTGATGAAAGAGAAGAGGAATGGGTTGAGGTTGACCCCGACACCCTCTGCCAATTCACCGGACTTACCGACAAGAATGGTAAGAAGATTTGGGAGAATGACCTTTTAGGACACAAACTGAATCGCGTTGAATTTTTAAATGGAACATACTGCATAAATGGAGATAGATCTTTATTTTTCGAAGCGAACACAAATGAAGTCATTGGCAATATTTTTGACAATCAAGAGATGTTGGAGGTGGAGTGATGAACGCATTAGAGAAAATCGTGGAAGAAATCGAAAACATGAAAAATGATGCCTACGAAACGCTGAAAGAAGAAAGGAAAAGACATGGATCAAGCAAAACAGCAGAAGAGCTGGAAAGCTATATTTATGGGGCGACCTGTGCAGCAGATATTGTGGAGAAGTATGTGGGTAAGGAGGAATAACATGGACATTTTAATCACAATCGCATTCCTAGCCCTGTACTATATCCTGGGGCTTGGGACAGTGATTACTTTGAAAACAGGAATCGAAGAGGATGTAAAACTAGAAGGTGCGGATTACCTGATGGCTGCGGGATTCCCAATACTGCTATTTGTGGTGTTTTTGGATTGGATTGTGCGAAAGATAGTGAGGTAGGATGATGAAAAAATTTAACTGGGATGAATTTAAAAATAAAGACAATAAGATTGCGGTGCACTGCAAAACCGAGGAAGAAGCGGTAGACTTTTGCAAGCAGATGCATGAACATGGAATGAAATGGAACGGTGGTTTTAGTTATTTGGACTATACGAATTATCGTATATACAGAGAAGGAACTTGTTATATAGCAAAAGGTGAATACTGTTTTAAAAATTATTACGAAAAAATGGGATACACAATCTTAGAATGGAGTGATTACATGCAGGAAGAATTTACAAAGTCAGATCTAAAAGACGGAATGGTAGTGGAATACAGAGATGGAGATAGAAGATTAGTAATTGATAAATATTTGATCGGGAAGAATGCTTATTATGAGTTAAGCACATACAACGAAAACTTGGAAGACAGATATCCTAGATTGACTATCATGAAGGTATTCAAGATTCGCCAAAGATCAATTTTAGAGAGGATATTAGACGATGACAATCTCGAACTCATCTGGGAGCGCAAAGAATCAAAGAAAATGACAGTGGAAGAAATGCGACAAAAGCTTGAAGAGCTGACAGGAGAAGAGATTGAGGTGATGGCATGAACAGGGAAACCATGAGACGCAGGAAGGAGACGGCAGGAGTCATCCGAAAGATAGATGCGCATGATATGGCTAAGCATGAGCCAACAGAGAGTGCCAAGAAATGGATGAGAAGAAAGGCATACTCTGTAGAGGACTGCTTGAGAAAATGGGGAGTAGATACGAAAGGGAGTGTTGCCAGTGGACAAGAAAACACTGAAAAGGTATAAATCGAATAAAGATAGACTTATCCGGATTGAGGAGCAAATACAGGAACTATGCGAACGAGAGTCAACTGTGGTCATGGGGAAAGTAACTGGATCAAGCACAAATTTTCCATACACGGAAGTAAGAACGTCTGTACAAATGTATGACCCTTACGAAGAAGAGAATATAAGACGGCAGATCAGAAGGAAAGAAGCTGATAGACTTCTGATTCTGAAAGAACAGAAAGAAGTTGAGGACTACATAAATGGGATTGATGATCCAGAGATTAAAGAGATATTCGAGTTGCACTATCTTGAGGGGAAAACCCAGCAAAAAGTCGCAGATGAAATTGGATATACCCAGGCGCGAGTATCGCAGATTATAAGCGCAAAGCTTAAAGATTTATAGCATTTATATTTTACTTATGCTATAATTATTCTAGAACGATTGTATATTGTTCTAAAACAATCTTTCCAAACATTCGGAATACCGCCGGACTTTTACCCTTTCTTGTCTGGCGGTGTTTTGTGTATCCTTAAAATTATACGCACAAAATACGCATAAAAGTATTGACAAAACAATATAAAATGCGTATAATATACGTATAAACAGAAAAGGAGCGTGAGTCTTGAAAAGAAGAGAATTAGTAAAGATGCTAGAGAAAAATGGGTGGTATATAAAGAGAAATGGTGCAAATCATGATATATATACCGATGGTGATCGGATGGAGCCAATTCCGAGACATCCAGATATTAACGAAAGACTAGCAAGGAACATTATCAAGAAGCTGGGGTTGAAATAGCCCCAACTTCTCGATATGTGTAACTAAAAATAATTTTCAAGTAAGACATGGTATAGGAAAAGTTAATGCGTAGGAGGAAAGAAAATGTATAGGAGAAAGGCGTATCCAATCGTAATTTCAAAAGAATCCGATGGATTTTATGTAGAAATCCCAGATTTTGACATTGCGACACAGGGGGAGGATATTGCGGATGCTATGGAAATGGCACGAGACGCAATAGGATTGATGGGTATTGAATATTTGGATTGCGAAAAAGAAATTCCAGAACCAAATTCAGTAGAAATAAAAGCGGATAAAGATGACATTGTTACATTAGTAGACGTTGATTTCGTGGAATACAGAAAAAAGGTAGATAATAAGGCAGTGAAGAAAAACTGCACGATTCCATACTGGCTGAATGTAGAAGCTGAAAAAGCGGGAATCAATTATTCAAAAGTCCTACAGGATGCGATTATGCGTGTTCTTGGGATTCAAAAAAATGTTTACTAATTCTCTAGTTATATAAAGAGGAAGAGCGCCTTGCCATGTGGTATAGGTGCTTTTCTTATGTCGTGACAAACGTAGGGTAGACAGGTTCGACTCCTGTACACGACTTCGTGATGTAAGATGCAGGCTGCACAGCTGAGGTCTGTTCTGGGAGTGCACACCGGACTTACATTGCAAATGGCACCAAAACGCAGATATCCGCAGATCTGCGAAACAAACAAAAATAGATTCAGCAATCTATATTTAGTGTAATCAGCGTACCCGAGTGCGGATAGGGTAAAGGATGTCAATAAAAGGCATCCTACGGGTGTATAGCTCAATTGGTAGAGCAATCGGCTGTTAACCGATGTGTCGCAGGTTCGAGCCCTGTTATGCCCGTTGTGGACTACTGCAACCCCCTTCCATATAATTTTTAATAGCGTTTTTGTTATTTGGCTTGATTCGAATTCTTGTACATTTGCAGTAGTACGCAAAAAAAACAAGATGGACATACGTACAAAGCGAAATCAAACGTTGAAACGTTTTGCAAAATAAGCTATTATATAAATTATGCTTTATATTACGGATAAATAGGGGAAAATATGTTTAATTTAAGTACAACTATAACTAATGCAGAGGCGATATATTCTAAATACAATGGAATGAGTGATGATTTGAAAGGCGCAATAATAACTGCAATAATTACCGGGGTGATTTCCGTAATTGGATTTGTAGTAACAAATATGTCTTTGAAGAATAGTTTTAAAAATGAGCTCGCAAGACAGAGAGACAATATAGCATTGGAAAAAATGTCTACTATGCCATTTGAAATCTTGGGGCTTTTGGATAAAGCGAGGAGCTCAAAAACTATTGAGAGCGAAGAAGTTGTGAAAATTTTGAACATTATTTACGCTTATGGATCAGAAAAAGCGATAGCAATTGCAACTCTTATGCAAAAAGAAAATTATAAAAAAGAAGAAATGGGAAATCGCAACAGGTTTCGGATTATGTCGGCATATATTTTGTTGGCTACTCAAATTAAAATGGACGTTACTGGCGTATGCGTGAATCCGGAATTTTGGTTTAAAATGAGAATAACGGATTTCGAAAATACAAAGAAGAAAATTGTAGAAGCTAACAACATGCTGGTGTCAGAATTGGAATTAGATGATAGATTTTATATAGATTTAGAAAGCAGCCATTAAAAGCTGCTTTTATTATATTTAAAAGGTGGTGAGTCCTATGACAGAAAAACAGAAAATATTTGCAAATGAGTACTTGATTGATCTAAATGCCACACGGGCTTACCGCGCGGCATATCCGTCTGTAAAGAAAGAACAAACGGCAGCACAAGCAGGAAGTAGGATGTTGAGAAATGTCAAGGTTGCCGCATATATTTCCGAGCGAATGGAAGAACGGCAGAAACGAACGGAGATCACCCAGGACATGGTGCTTCAGGAATTGGCTGCCATTGCTTTTTCCAAGGCTTCTGACTATGCAAAAGTAGTGGAGAAGCAGGCAACCGTAGAGGTAAACGGGAATATCGTTCCACTCGTAGGAGAAGATGGAGAGCCGATATTGTATCGGACTGTAGAATTGGAGCTTACAGATAACCTTACAGAGGAACAGCAGCGAGCCCTAGGAACAATTAAAAAGGGGCGCGATGGATTGGAACAGAAACCCTGCGACAAGGTGAAGGCTCTTGAACTTCTCGGTAGACATTTAGGCATGTGGAATGACAAGCTAGATGTGGCAGGAGATATGGACATGAAGATTGTGGTAGATTACGGTGATGGTGATGAAACAAGTTAATGTAGGATTTAACAAAAATTTTAAAGAGTTCAATGAGTGCAAGAAACGATACCGACTGGCAAAAGGCTCTGCCGGTTCTGGGAAGTCAGTAAACATTGCACAGAATTTTATCATCAAACTTGGTGATCCGAAGTACAAAGGTGCGAATCTTCTGTGCGTCCGGAAAGTAGACACAACAAACAAAGATAGTACTTATGCGGAGCTAAAGAGTGCAATATATAAAATATACGGGGATAAAGCAGGATTATTCTGGCGGATCAGAAGCAATCCAATGGAGCTGATCTCTAAAGTAACTGGGAATAAAGTGATTTTCCGAGGAATGAAAGATGATGGACAGCGAGAAAAAGTAAAGTCTATCACATTTGATGTCGGAAAATTAACATGGATATGGATTGAAGAAGCAACGGAGCTATATGAAGCGGATGTCGATATTCTCGATGACCGACTCAGAGGTGACTTGTCATTCAATCCATTTTTGTATTATCAGATAACGTTCAGCTTCAATCCGGTGTCAGCAACGCACTGGTTAAAAGCAAAATATTTCGACATAAAAAGTGATGATGTATACACACACCAGTCTACGTACCTGCAGAACCGGTTCATAGATGAAGCGTATCACCGGCGCATGATGATGCGTAAAGAACGGGATCCGGATGGATATCGGATTTACGGACTTGGTGAATGGGGAGAGACCGGAGGTCTGATTCTTACAAATTATGTGATTGAGGAATTCGATACATCCCCAGAAAGATTCGATTACATGGTAAATTCACAGGATTTTGGATTCAACCATGCGAACTGTATCGGGGAGGTTGGATTCAAAGATGGAGATATCTACTTATGCCGTGAATTGTATGTATTTGAAAAAGATACATCAGAGATCATACAGTTGGCTGAGGGAAAATTCCAAAAACGAATCACCATGTACTGCGATTCTGCTGAGCCAGACAGGATTAAGATGTGGCAGAAAGCAGGATACAGAGCGTGTCCGGTCAAGAAAGAGCCGAACAGTGTAAAAGCGCAAATCGACTACTTAAAGCAGCACACGATTCACATTCATCCGTCCTGCGTAAACACGACTAAGGAGATTCAGCAGTGGAAATGGAAAAAGGATGAGAAAACGAACGCATTCACGGATGAACCGGTGAATTTCTTTGATGATGCGATGGCAATGCTGCGCTATTCGATTGAGCAGGAGAGAAAAGGGAAAGTGAAGTTAAAGACCTTTAGAGGAGGAATATAAAATGAATGGGAAAAGACCATATAAGTTGCCGGAACCGCTTTTATGTTCCGCTGACGAAGAAATTAACATGACAATGGTGGATGAATACATTCGAAAACATGAAGAGCGGATGCCGAGATATAACTACCTTGAAAATTTGTACAAAGGATTCCACGATGTCTTCCGCTTACCGGAAAAGGAAAAATGGAAGCCGGATAACCGACTGGCAGTGAATTTCCCACGGTATATCACAGAGACCTTTTTGGGATACGCTTATGGGATTCCAGTTAAAAAATCGCATCCGGACGAAAAAATAAAAGACGCGATCCTTGAATTTGACCGGGATAATGATATCTCAGATCAAGAATACGAGCTGGCGAAGAAGTGCTGCATCTACGGACATGCTTTTGAGTATTTTTACCAGGATGAAGAAGCAAAGACAAAAACAGTGATCTGCAATCCAAAAGAACTGTTTGTTGTCTATGATGATACCGTAAAGAGCCGCGCATTATTTGCGGTGAGATATGGAAAAAAGGACGATAATGTCACAAGGTATGGGGAGATACTTACAAGGACAGAAATTATCCCATTTGACGGAGAAAAGATGCGGGAGGGAATGCCGAACCCATATGGTCGCATCAACTGTGTTGAATATGTACTGAACGATGAGAGAATCGGTCTGTATGAGGAAGTCGCCGGCATGGTAGAAACATACAATCGAGTGATCGGAGAAAAGGCGAACGATGTAGATTCTTTCGCAGAAGCATATCTCGCAGTGCTGGGCGCAGAACTGGACGAAGAGGGTGTTTACAAGATTAGGGACAACCGGATTATAAACTTGTACGGCACAGATAATGCAAAAGATATTATCGTACAGTTTCTCGGCAAGCCCACAGCAGATGGAACGCAGGAAAATCTGTTGAACCGATTGGAAAATTTGATTTATCAGACAAGCATGGTAGCGAATATCTCAGATGAATCGTTTGGAAACGCTTCTGGAACATCCCTTGCGTATAAACTGCAGTCTATGAGCAATCTTGCGTTGACGTTCGACCGCAAAATTGAAAAGTCCATGAGAAAACGATATAAGCTGTTTTGCTCCTTGGCAACAAATGTGTCAGATCGGGACGCATGGAAAGATATTGATTTTACGATGAGCAGAAATATCCCGAAGAATCTCTTGGAGGAAGCGCAGACAGCACAGGCGCTTGAAAGCATTGTGTCCAAGGAAACACAGCTACAGGTACTATCTGTTGTTAAGGATGTTTCGGAGGAGATTGATCGAATGGAGAAAGAGGACAGAAAGAAGCAGGAAACAATCGTAGAAAAGCGGATGTTCGGAGGTGCGGCAGATGGACAGCAGGACGTACTGGAAGAATAGGGAAGAAGAGCAGCGAAAGAAGAATATCAGGGATGAAGCTGAATACGCGAAAGAGATCGAGAAGATCTACGCGAATATGATGGATGAAATCCAGAAAGAAATCAATGGATTCTATACACGTTATGCAAAAGCAGAGGGAATTACGATTTCGGAAGCGAAGAAGCGAGTATCTAAAATGGATATTGATGCATACAGTCGGAAGGCGAAACGGTATGTAAAGGATAAGAATTTTTCAAAAGAGGCCAATGAGGAAATGAGACTTTACAATGCAGCTATGAAGATCAACAGGCTTGAAATGCTGAAAGCTAATATCGGAATGCATCTTGTCGGTGGATTTGATGAGCTTCAGAAGTATTTTGACCAGATCCTGACGGAGAAAACGCTGGAAGAATTTGAACGGCAGGCGGGAATCCTTGGAAAATCCATCCAGAACAATGCGAAGATGGCACATTCGATCGTAAATGCTTCATTCCACAATGCGAGATACTCAGACCGTATTTGGATGTATCAAGATATGCTGAAAGCTGAATTGTCGAAGCTATTACAGACTGGTTTGATACAGGGTAAGAATCCGAGAACACTGGCAAGACACCTTACCAAACTGTTTGGAGTAAGCCGGGAAAATGCAGAGCGACTGATGATAACGGAGCTGTCGAGAGTGCAGGCAGAAGCGCAGAAACAGTCTTATATCCGCAATGGATTTGATGAGTATGAGTTTATCGCGGAGCCGACAGCCTGCCCGATCTGCCGGGCTTTAGATGGAAAGCATTTTAAGGTATCAAAAATGATGCCAGGAGAAAATGCGCATCCAATGCATCCGCGCTGTCGGTGCAGTACAGCAGCATATATGGATGACAAAGAATATGATGAATGGCTGGACGGGTATTCTGAGCACGGGATGGATTTTGAAACTTGGAAGAACAGGGTTGAAAAGAAATCTGTGTTTGATATAATAAAAGCAGATAAAACAGTCAGCGGACATTCTGGAACGCCTAAAATGGCAGAGGCAGGAATGGTAATAGATCACATTGGAAAAGACGGGAAAGTAGATGTAAGAGCTTTTTACGGAGAGTCGAAATTAAAATTTAAAGATATCCATACAACCGCACACGGGAATCCTAAGCAGCATCCTTATGGAGAACATGGGGAACACGTACATGATTATACATGGGGAGATGATGGTAGACTGAAGGATAAGACAACTCGCGAATTAAGCAAAGAGGAAAGAAAGGAGAATGGCGATATATTATGAATAAAGATGAATTAAGACAAATTTTATCTGAGTGTTGCAATGATATTTCTTTCTTTTACAAAGGATTGGCATCGGGAGTGACAGTTGAAGTTCATAATTATGTTCCGACATATCAAGCGTGGCATGGCGATGACGTGAAAGAGTATGATAATGTGGATAAAGTTATGAATGATAAATTTTATAGTGGAAAGTCGTTAAACGATCTAGTAAAAGAAGTAGAAATTGAAGCAATGTAATACCATCGGTCGAGCGGGCTGATGGTATTTTTATGCGCATTTTGGAGGTGATGTAATTTGATTGAGGTGAGAATCCGTCCAGAGCGAATTGAAATCTCTGGACACGCCGGGTACGCAGAACCCGGAAAAGACATTGTTTGTGCTGGTGTCACGGCGCTTACGCAGACGCTGATCCAGTCGATTGAAAATTTAACAGATGATAAAATAGAATACAGAATCTCTCCCGGAAAGGTTGAGGTAGAATACAGGAATCTGTCAGAGAAATCAAAAACTCTGGTGGATTCCTTTTTCATTGGTATTTGTTTGATTGCGGAAGAATTTCCGGAACACGTGAAAGTGAGGTGAAAATATGAGTAAAACAGAGACTTTTATCAGAGCGGCCACAACAAGTGAACAGCCACTGGTTTTGGAATTTGCGCACGAGGGGAAAGAGTACCTTGTGAAGAATTTTACAGATGGGGATGTGTATGTTGCGCTCAAAGAAAGTGCGACAAAGGAAGAAAGCGCATTGATTCCAGCGCAGACGGCGCAAACCGTGATTCGGAACAAAAACTACTACGCAGGGAGCAACCTAGTCCAAATCATCCCCACAGCAACCAGCGAAAAAGGAGTAGAAGTACAATGCTTAAAATGGTAGATGGAACAGGAATCATAGGAGTGGATATGATATGCCCTTTAGGAGTCTCCACTCCGCAGCCACCGAATTATGACAGGGTAGAGATGGAGGGTACAGGAATTCTGGTGCTGCCGAACAGCTTGGATGCGCAGCTTGAGAGGTTGGAGCTTGGTGGGAAGACGGAGCAGGTGCAGACGAGTGGGAAGAACTTGTTTGATGAATCGAAGAACGAGAAGGGATATTACACAGGAGGACTCGGAACAGTTAGTAGTCTTAAGAAATTTAATGGATGGTCTTGGAACTCGCCTTTAAATGTAATACAAAACACCACACTATCAGTTAGCGTTGTGGCCAAAATAAAAAGTAGATTTCAAGTAATATTGGCGGATGATTTGAATACGGTTTTGTATGTCAACTCAAAATATTCTGCAAGCAGTGCAGAATATACACATTCGTTTAATGCCGTAGAAGGAACTACTAAAATATTAATTTCTGTATACGAAGAAACATCACCAGAAGGCGTTACTATCATGCTAAATGAAGGTGTGGTTTCGATTCCTTACGAACCCTACACAGGCGGTAAACCCTCCCCAAGCCCAGAATATCCACAGGAAATTAAAAATTCTGGGAAGTGGAATGAGGAGAAGCAGAAGTATGAAGTGGATGTGAAAATTACTGAGAAGAATCTGCTAAATTTGCAAAAAGAGCCAGATGTGAAGGGAGTTTACCAAGGATGGAAGGTTGGGAATGGAGAGTCGCTAACGTTGGGTGTCAAAGACAAGGGGAATAATGCAGACATTAAAGGATGCTATATAGGCTTTTCATATCAAGGGAGCGACTCGAAGGGAGCTATCTGGGTTGTGGATAATGGTGTAATTAAAGCGGATCCTCTAACCCAAAGGAAAGCTTATGTATCTATCTATCCAAACAATGAAACCACTGTGAAAAAACTTACAGAACGGCTAGATATTCAATGTGAACTTGGGAATGTTGCCACCCCTTACCAACCCTACAAAGAACAAACCATCACCATCACATCCGACCGCCCTATCACTAAATGGGATAAGCTCGTGGAACAGGGTGGCGAAATTGGGTGGTTGTATAGTACAGGTGTTTATGAAGATATTAAAGAATCTGATATATCGGCTAATAGCATAAACGACCAATATGGAAGATACTACGTCAATGCAATAAAAGCATATAAAAATGCAGAGTGTATGTGTAATATTGCGGAATACTCGCCAGCACAAAAAGAAAATAAGTGCGGTTTTTGGTGGAGTGATACGCTGTGCTTTCTTATTAGTAGCGAATACACAGGAAACAATGGAACAGAAGATAATTCAACGGCAATTAAAAATTTTAAAGACAATGTTTTGAGTAAAGGAATTACCGTTTTTTATAAGCTTAACACCGAAGAATTCGTCCCTCTCCCACAATCCGAGCAAAACGCTATCCGAGCATTAAAAACCTACTACCCTACCACAGTAATCACAGTGGACGGAGGGGAGCTTGACCCAGATATTAAAGTAACATACCGAAAGGAGATTTAAACATGAATTACGCAAAAATCATGGAAAACGGAACTGTGAGAATCAGCTCCATCAAGAAAGAGGGCTACAAACCACTCAAGGAAGAGAAACCAGAGGGATTTAGTAACCTTGTCTTTGTCGGATATACAGAGACAGAAGAGAATGTAATCAAAGAATACGAAGCAGTGGATGACGGAATGAGCGCCTATGGGAAATTGCAGAATGACCTGAAAGCAACACAGGCAGCACAGGAAGTCACAGATCAGGCGGTACAGGAGTTAATTTTAGCAACAATGAAAATGGGGGTGTAAATTATGGCACAGTTTTTGGCAAACAGAATTAAAGGTGGACACTTGACAATTGATGATGTACCGGAGAGCTTGAAAGAACAGGTACAGGCGTTACTTTAGGAGGAAAATACATGGGAATGAATTTTATTGAAGCATTAAAAGTGATGAAACAAGGAGGGAAAGTCAAACTTCCGTCTTGGGGCGGTTATTGGTACTGGGACAAGGAAAAAGAAACAGTCATGATTCAGTGCAGACCACAAGACTCTGACAAAGGAGAACTTCTCGACATCAGAGAAACTCAGAGAGTTGAATACACTCTTCAAAATGTGGCTTCTGATGAATGGATGCTTGCCGATGAAAGCAACTGTCCTGTATTAGGAGGAGAATCGACATTTCCGTTTTCCGATGCTATTAAATACCTGAAACGTGGAATGAAAGTTGCTCGTAAAGGATGGAATGGGAAGAAGCAGTATATTCAACTGGCAATTGGAATCTCATATACATTTGGAGACGATGTTGTAAATTGTGAGCATGAAGCTATAGGCAATCAGGCAATCGCATTTGTCGGAACATCTGGCGTGCAGATTGGGTGGCTTGCAAGTCAAGCTGATATGCTTGCAGAGGATTGGACGTTTGCGGAATAGGTAAGACATTAGCACATAGAGATATGTGTTATTTTTATGCCTTTTTCCGGTAGGCGGTAAAGAACCGGAAAAATATTTTAAAGCAACGGTCTGGACAGTGGATGGACTGGGGCAGAAAGGAAAAGATATGAAATTTAGAGAATTTATGGCATTACAGTTATTTGCCGAAGACGAAGGAACTGGGGCAGAAAGCAATGGATCCGGCGTAAATGGCGAAGAAACACAGGGCAATGAGGGAGATCAGGGAACTTCCGGTAATACGTTTGAGGACTTTTTAAAAGATGGGAAGAATCAAGCGGAGTTTGACAGACGGGTCAATAAAGCAATCGAAACGGCGCTTGGAAATGCAAAAGTGAAATGGCAGGAAGATGCTGACCAGAAAGCGGAAGAAGCAGCTAAAGTTGCAAAAATGAATGCAGAGCAGAAACAGCAGTATGAGATGGATAAGCTGAAAAAAGAAAATGAGAGATTGCAGGCAGAATCTGTAAGGAATCAGCTTTCCAGAAATGCGGCAGGAGTGCTTGTGGAGAAAGGTATCGAAGCAACGCAGGATGTTCTTGATTTTGTTGTTGGAGTTGATGAAGCAGATACCAATGCAAGAATTGACACTCTGATGAAAATCGTGGAATCCCAGCTTAAGAAAGCCGAGATCGCCAGAGCAACCGGAACTACACCGAGAAACATGACAAACTCAGGAAACCAGATGTCTGAATTTGATAAGAGACTTGCAAAATATAAATAAAGGAGAATGCGAAGATGAAGAATAGAGAATTTATGATGTTACAGTTATTTGCGGCAGGAGACAACAACGATATGCCGGTAAGAAGCTACCAGCTTGAGTTTAAAAGTCTTTTGCAGGCAGTATTTAAAAAGATGTCCTATTTCGCGGATTTTTTCGGCGGCGAACTTGAGGTACTGGATGGAGTCAGAGAAAACGAAACAGCCTTTTATGTAAAAACATCAGACATTCCGGTTGTGGTTGGAACTGGGTACGATAAAACAGCTACGAAAGCGTTTGGAACGGGAACAGGGAACTCTAGCCGTTTCGGGGAGAGAAAAGAGATTATCTACGCGAACACGCCGGTTAATTACTCTTGGGGATGGAATTACCACGAGGGGATTGACCGACACACCGTGAATAATGATTTTGACGTTGCGGTAGCAGATCGCTTGGAACTGCAGGCGAGGGCTAAGACAAAGCAGTTTAACAAACAGCACGGAAATTTTATTTCCCATTCTGCCGGAAAGTCTTTGAAAGCCACAGATTATACGGCAGACAATGTATTAAAGCTGTTTAATGAGCTGTCTAAGTATTTTAATAACATCGAAGCAGTTGGAACGAAAAAAATTAAGGTTTGTTCCGATCTGTACAATGCCGTCGTGGATCATCCTTTGAATACGGCTGCTAAAAACTCCACTGTAAACATTGATGGCAATGAGGTTGTGAAGTTCAAGGGATTCCTTGTAGAGGAGATTCCGGATGAATTATTCCAATCTAAAGAATGCGCCTATGCATATATTGCCGGAGTTGCAAAAGCATTTACCGGAATTAACACAGCGAGAACGATTGAATCGGAAGACTTTGACGGAGTAGCTCTGCAGGGAGCTGGTAAGGCTGGAGAATTTATTCCGAATGACAACAAGAAAGCTGTAGTTAAAGTGTCGGTGGGGGAATAGCACCCCCTGAAGACCTCGCCTTGGTAGGCAGGGGGAAGATTGGAAAGGCAAAAGTAGGTAAAGCAAAATAGGAGGTATGAGTTATGGCATATACACCAACGACATGGAATAATGATGACGTTATTACAGCAGAGAAACTGAATAAGTTAGAGCAGGGCGTGAAGAATGAGCAGGTTGGACCGGCAGGACCAGCAGGAGCAGTAGGACCGGCAGGACCAGCAGGAGCAAAAGGAGAAAAAGGCGATCCAGGAGTAGCAGGACCGAAAGGAGACAAGGGAGATCCAGGCGCACAGGGACCTGCGGGACCAAGCTACACTCTTCTGGCGGCGAATAAAACAACGCTTGGTGGCGTGAAACAGATGGCTTTGATTGCAGATTTGTCCACAGAAACAGGGGCTGATTTAAAAAATAAAATCAATGCAATTCTTGCTGAAATGAAAAAACAGGGTATCATGGCGAATTCGTAAGGAGTTGAAATTGAATGCTGGATGATTTAAAAAAACTTCTTGGAATCGAGGATGATTCTCTTGATCAGAAACTGGAGTTGATACTCAGATCTGTGCAAGGGCGCCTAAAGCTCCTTCTCAGAGGAATTGAAGTACCGGAGGAAATGAATCACATTGTCGTGGAAGTGGCAGTGATCCGGTTCAATCGGTTGGGTTCCGAGGGTATGTCATCACACAATGTTGAGGGCGAAAGCATGTCTTACAACGACAATGATTTTGATGGATTTATGAATGAAATACAGGCTTTTCTTGACTCACAAAAAGAATCAAAACGAGGAAGGGTGAGATTTATTTGAGATGTGATACAGAAGTTTTCTTCCAGTTGATCACACCTGGGGAGTATGACAAAGCTACTGGTGACTACAAAGAAGATACTGTACGGGAAGAGAAAAGACATGCCAGTGTGACGGATACCGGCACGGATACGATGAACCTTGTATACGGATCCATAAAGCAGGGAAGCAAGACGGTGCGGTTACAGACGCATTACAAAAATCCGTTTGACCGTATCCGAATAGGCAACGCCTTATACAGAGTGGATTTTGAGCGGAAACTGCGAACAAAGCATGTGTTTGTAGTATCGGAGGTGCAGTGATGGCTACGTTAAAAATCGAAGGAATCGCAAAGCTGAATAAAGGTTTGGAGAAGCGGATGGATATGAGTGCTGTGCAGACAGTTGTACGGAAAAACGGGGCAGATATGCAAAAGAAAGCGCAGAGGAATGCTCCAGTCGATACTGGAACACTGAAAAGAAGTATCGGAATCGAAGTATCTGACGGTGGAATGACTGCCACAGTAGAGCCGACAGCCGAGTATGCACCGTATGTAGAACTCGGAACCCGATTCATGGAAGCCCAACCCTATTTAAAACCCGCATTTGAGGAGCAAAAGAAACAGTTTGAAAAAGATTTGCAAAAGCTTGTGAGGTGAGATATGGATCCACAGCAAGAATTATTTACAAAATTACTTACAGAGATCAAAGCATTAGGATATGACGTATATGACGGCTTCTTACCGCCGGATGGTACGCCGTATCCTTTTGTTTATCTCGCAGACAGCCAATTGATCGATGATGCGAATAAGACCGCTGTGTTTGGCAGTGTCCATCAGACAATCCATGTTTGGCACAACAATCCAAGACAGAGAGGAACGGTATCAAAAATGCTGTTGGCGATCAAAACCACATGCAGAAGACTGGATCGTACAGAAAATTTTGCGTGGAATGTCCGGAATGTAAATCAGAGGATTCTTCCGGATGCAACAACAAAGCAGCCTCTTTTACACGGGTTGCTGGAAATAGAATTTAGTTTTAGTTAGAGAGGAGAAAAAGCATGTTTAAGACAGGTTTACAGTTATTTGCAGAGGCGGTATCTGGCAAGAAAATTGTCTATTTGTACCGACTTGCAGGAAAAGCCAAAGAAGAGGCTGCGAAAAATCTTGCGTTTACGACAGAAAATGGAAGAACAAAAAGCAAGGATGCAGACTCTACAGCAACGAAGGATGGAACGATTCGTACACCTGGGGCTGCGGAAACAGAAATCACGGCCACTGCTATCCTTGCGAAGAAAGATAAGTTAATCTCCGAGTTAGAGGACGCAATGGATTCGGATGAGTTGCTTGAAATCTGGGAAGCAAACCTTGAGGATCCGGCAGAACCTGGTCCGAATAAGTTTAAGGGCATGTATTTCCAGGGATATCTCACGGAATTTGAGATCATATCCTCGGCAGATGAAAATGTAGAGGTGTCTCTTACTTTTGGTGTTAACGGCTCTGGAAAACGAGGGGATGTTACTGTAACTGCACAGCAGCAGGAAGTAGCAGCTTATGTGTTTAAGGACAGCGTGAAAGAGGGGGAATAATGCCCTCTGACGATGTAGCCTTAATCGGCAGAGGTAAAGTAGGAAAGGCAAAAGTAGGAAAAGAATAGATCATGTACATAGAGGGCGGCGAGACCGCTCTCTTTTAATGGAGGTAAAAAATATGATGGAATTAACAATTAACGGACAGGTGTACCAGTTTAAATTCGGAATGGGATTTTTAAGAGAGATCAACAAGCAGACAAATATGCCTGTGGATGGATTGCCGGGAGTAAAAAAAGACGTAGGATTCCGGTATGCGCTTATGAACTTAATAAATGGTGATCCGGATGCATTGGTAAACATTCTTGATGTTGCGAATAAAGGGCAGAATCCGAGAGTGACAAGAGGCCTTTTGGATGAGTATATCGACGATGAGGACACAGATATTGATGAGCTTACAGAAACAGTAATGGGTTTCTTAAAGAGTGCGAATGCTACGAAGAAAGTTACGAACGAGATTGTGGAAAATGTAGAGAAAGAGAAACGGAGAATGGAAGAGGAGGAAGCGAAGAAGAGAGAGTTGATGATGTAGATTTTGAAGAATCCTACAGAGAGGCGGCGTTGAATTGTTTCCGATATCTTGGCTTTAAAAGCTTTGAAGAAGTGGATAGGTTGACAATTCCAGAATACACCCTGCTCATGGAGGCTGTGCAGCTAAGAGAAGTAGACAGGGACTATCGAAATCATCTGCAAGCGTTCCTGAATTTTGCTGTGAAAGCAGAGAAAAAGGTTGGAAAGAATAAGACTAAACCGGTTTATCAGAGATTCAGAAAGTTTTTTGATTACGAAAAAGAAGTGGATCGCGTGAAGAATCGCAAGAAGAAAAACGAAAGATTAGATATAATCGGCAGAATGATGAAAGGAGAGTGACGGCATGGCAGAAAGTTTTTCGGTAAAGGCAATATTATCTGCGCAGGATAAGGGGTTCAAATCTGTTTTCGGAGCAGCCACAAAGTCAGCCAAAGAGTTAAAAAGCACACTTATGGGTGGGATTGGCTTTGGAGCAATGATGGCAATTGGACAAAAAGCTGTATCTGTCGTGTCCGGAAGCCTTTCTGGGTTAACCAAAGAAACGATCAACACATCGGATGCAATGCAGAAACTCCAACAGGCTATGAGGTTTAGCGGATACGCTGAGGATGAAATACAGAGAATCGCAGGTGCAACAGGAACGTTAAAGACCTATGCTGATAAAACAGTCTTTTCTTTGCAGGATGTAATGTCAACCTTTGGATCTCTGTCTGCAAATGGGGTTAAAGACGCAGAGAAATTAACGGAATCCGTTGGAAATGCAGTTGCTGTATTCGGTGGTGGCGCACAGGAGTTTAGTAGTGTTGCACTCGCATTTTCACAGGCGATGGCATCTGGCGCTTTACATGCGCAGGATTGGAACCAGATCGTCAATGCGAGTCCGCAGCTTGCCGGTGGATTAAGAAAAGAATTGATTAAATTGAATCCGATTTTAGGAGAGGATTTTAAACAGGCAATGGAAGATGGAGCTATCACAGCCGATCTTCTGGGGCAGGCGATGAACAATATAGGGATGACAGATATGGCAAGAGAAGCCGCGCAATCAGTTACGACATTCGAAGGAGCAATGGGAAACCTTGAAGCAACGGTGACAAGCGGAATGCAGTCCATTTACGATTCTTTTGTTAAAGGTAAGGCTGTGGATGCGATCAATCAATTTAACGGAAAAGTAGAAAGCGTGTTTTCCAGATTGCAGACTTGGATTCCAGCAACAATGATTCGCTTGGGATCCTATTGGAAAATCTTAAAAAGAGAGGCTTCTCAAGTTTCTGGGGCTTTTGGGGATGCATTTGGAGCAATCCGAAAAGAACTTGGAAAACTTATTCCAGCATTTGGCTCTACAGAGAGCGTGAACGGGTTCCGCGATGCGATTCAAGGAGCTGGGGATGCGCTCCAAGCGTTTGCAGGATTCTTGGAAGAGCATGCAGATATCATTGCGAGAGTGATCACTGAACTCCCAAAACTAATCGTTGCATATAAAGGCTTTAAGATTGCAAAAAGCGTTGCCCCGTTTGTAGGTGCATTTACCAGTGCAATTGCCGGTCTTGCCGGTAAAGGAATCAGCAAAATTGCCGGAAAATTATTTGGGATTTCCAAAGGGCAGAAAGAAGTCGGCGTGTCGAGCAAAGAAAGTGTGAAAAGCACTATGGAATCAGCGAAAGCGTTTATGATGCTCGGTGCAGGTGTCGCTCTGATTAGTGCAGGGTTTTTCCTGCTTTCCCAGGGGGCAAAGGCAGTAGCGGACTCGGGTCCTTTAGCGGTTGCAGTTTTAGTTGGAATGGTGGCAGCGATTGCAGGTCTTTTGATCGTTGCAAAAATGGTAGCTCCGACATTATCTTCTGGCGCAGCTGGATTTGTTGCGTTCGGTGCAGCCGTTCTATTGGCGGCAGCCGGAATCGCCGTATTAACTATGTCCGCAATTTCTCTGGCAAATGCAGGACCTCTTGCAATTGGAGTGATGTTCGGCCTGATCGTAGCAATTGGTGGATTGATGGTCGTAGCGGCTGGAGGGGCGCCCCCCCCCTCCACTCGGCAAGCAATCGGCTGCAGTGGCTCCCGTCCTTACAGCAGGAGCTGTTGGTTTGATTGCATTCGGTGTGGCTGCGGCACTTGTTGGAGCGGCAGTATTGCTTGCGAGCGCAGGCCTTGCGATCGTGGCAAGTGTACTTCCGATTGTTGCTGAGCATGGATTGCAGGCATCTGTAGCTATCGGGGCGTTAGGTGCTGCAATGACGGTATTTGGAGCTGGTACGATTGTGGCAGGAGTTGGATGCACGGTTCTCGCGGTTGGATTGCTTGCGGTAGGTGTTGCAGTACTTGGTGTCACAGTCGGAGTGGTAGCATTCGGCGTCGCAATGGTAGCAGCGTGTGTTGGTGTACTTGCAATGGCTGCGGCGCTATTGGCGGTAAATTCCAGTATGAAGTCCATTGCTAAGAATGCAAAGACAGCGCAGAAATCCATTACCAGCATGAAAGATTCTGTAAGCATTGTAAATGATGGGCTAGATGCGCTTGGTAATAAGGCGAAAAGTGCGGTGAAATCTATTGTAAGCGCATTTGACAACGGCGCAGGAAAAGCGAGAAACTCTGGACGGAAACTTGGGGACAGTGCAAAAGAGGGCGTACAGAACGGACTACAGCCGACACAGGCAGTCGCAACCAAAACTGTATCTGCAGTATTATCATCCCTGGCTTCCGGTGCAAGCGGCGCATACAGTAGCGGATACAACATAGGGTTAGGCTTTGCGAATGGTATGTCGGCAACCTTAGGATATATCAGATCAGTTGCGGCGCAAATGGCTGCGGCTGCAGATGCTGCAGTCAGGGCAAAAGCAAAAATCCACAGTCCGTCAAGAGTATTTGCGGGGCTGGGCGCCTATGTAGGAGAGGGATTTGCGCTTGGAATTGAGTCGATGTCCAGAAAGGTTGCAGAAGCTACGCAGAACATTGTGGAGATCCCAACATTATCCACAGACATGAGAATGCGAGCTTCAGGTGCTTTGGATTCTGAACTTTCCGGTGATTATTCTTATAACCGGAATACTACATACACAATCGTTGTTCCAGTTGAGTACAACGGAAGAGAAGCAGCACGAGTTACGGCGGAATTTACGCAGAAAGAGCTGGAGAGTCGAGAGAGTATGAGGATGAGACTGAAAGGAGAACGAAGTCATGTATGATTTTGTAGACACGGGCGAGGTTGGGAGTGAAAACTCCCTGCCAAGTGAGGCCCTGCAGATTGATGGAGAATACATCGAAAATCTAATTGATGGGTATAGAACTCTGTATGTGAGTGGACGTGAACTTTTGGAGTCTGAAATTACAGATAGGGAAATCGATAGAATTAGCGGGTCTGAATATCTGGAAAGCCGCAACACTACAAGAAACATTACGGTTGGATATCAATTGCTTTGCAAGACCACAAGGGAATTTCGTGATAAGTTTAATAAGCTTTCCAGTATTTTAAGTAAGGAGCAAGTTAAGCTGATTTTTGCAGATGAGCCGGATAAATATTTTATCGGGACAAAATCGAGTGTTGGCGATGTGGAACCGGGAAGAATGAATGTGAAAGGGGAATTTACTTTCTATTGCTGCGACCCGCGCAAGTATTCTTCCGCTGAAAAGCAGTTTCCCGGTGTACAGCAAGACGGATACCAGACCATTACCATCCAAAACAACGGCACCGAATGGGCAGATGTGGATTATGAGATCACGCACAAGCATGAAAACGGCTTTATTGGACTTGTGAGCCAATATGGAACGGTACAGCTTGGAAAGGTAGAGGAAACAGACTTGGAGGACTATGAAGCATCAGAAACCCTTATCAATGACATTTTTTATCCAAGCACAAGCGGTTGGGTTTTAAACAATGCCACCACCGTCCATGTAGTGAGCGAGCACAAGCAGACCGGAAATCTTGCAATCACCAACGGAACAGGAGGTTATGCCCTGCGAGTCACGAATTATGGAACAGGAGAGCAGTGGCACGGTCCGAGCTGGACAAAACAAGTACCAATGGACAACAACGGACACACCGGAGCCAAGAACTGCACCTTGTCTTGGCATCATTATTTTACGACATCAACATTTAACAACCGAGGTGTTATCCAGTTTTTAATGACGGACAGAAACAAGCGCAATGTAGCAGCTATGACATTTTTTAAAAATGAGCTTGGGAACAATAAAGGGTATGCAGAATTTTTTGTAAATGGAATCAACAAGGGAAAGATTGAGTTTGACTGTAGCTGGGACAATCCGAGAACCGGGCAGAAAGCAGGGAGATCCAGTATCTCCAAGTTTGGAGAACGATTTGAATTTAATGTAAACGGAGAAGTGAAGCCGTTTACGGTACCGGAAATGAAAGACATTGAGGTGACAGAGATCAGCACCTTTATTGGAGTCTGGGGGTCTGGGGAAGGGATCGGAGAGAATCACGTGTACTCCATGGAATTTGTGAGCCACAGCGTAGATGCAAAGAGGGATGTTCCGAACCGGTTCCAAGCCGGAAATGTGTTACAGATTGACGGGGAAAGTACGAAAGTCTATGTAGATGGTGTGGCATCCGCAGGACATGAGGTAACCGGAACGGATTATTTTAAGGTGCCGCCGGGGACTACGGAAGTCCAGTTTTATTATTCGGATTTTAGCAGCCCTCCTCCGACGATCAAAGCAAAAATACGGGAGGTATATCTATGATGGAAAATGTCAGAATTGCGATATTAAGTACAAGTAACGTACCATTGGCCTACATGGATAACGCACACAAAAAGTCTATGCACTACTGGAAAGACGAATTACACGAATACTTGCAAGGTGCGGCAAATACTTACACCTTTACGGTCAATGCCAAACACACGGACGCACAGCATATCACGGTCGGGAACAAGGTGGCGTTTATACACAAGGGTAAATCTTACTACTTAAATATTGTAAATACCGACCAGACGGAGAAGACAATTACTGCCACAGCATGGTCGCTGTCGTTTGAGTTAATCAACGAGGATGCTGGCGAATATAAAGCCGAAAAAGCAATGAGCTTTGCAGAGTACCTTACCGTATTTGACGCAGAGAGAACGCTGAAATTGGGGCTTAACGAGGTATCAGATAAGCGGATCACTAATGAGTGGACAGGCACAACGTCTGTATTAAAGAGATTATTTTCTCTGGCCAATGTATTTTCTGCGGAGATCGAATTTGAGACGGTCTTGAATAGAGATTACTCTTTAAAAGAGATTGTCCTGAATGTCTACAGAGAACACGGTGATACAGACAGTGGTGTCGGAGAATACCGGAATGACATCGTACTGCGGTACGGAAAAGGAATTACCGGAATCCGTAAAACCACAGATGCCGAGAAGCTTTACACCTGTATCCAGCCGGCCGGGAAAGACGGGCTGACGATCAATGGACTGGATAAAAAAGAGTATGATGAGAACGGCAATATCGAATACTTTACAGACGGGGCACTCATCCGGGCACCGCAGGCAAGAGATCGATTCCCGTCCAACATCGTAAACAAGGACGATGCTTATATCATGCTGCGGAAAGAGTACGATACAGACAATCAAGATAAGCTCTATAGCATGGCACTATCTGACCTCAAGACCGCATCCGAGCCAGTAGTGACTTACGAGGTGGACGGGTACTTCGATACCAATATCGGGGACACCGTAAGGATGCAGGATCAGGAGTGGACACCAGTGCTTTATCTACAGGCGAGAGTGTCCGAACAGGTGCGCAGTCTTACCAATCCAAAAACAGCAAAGACGGTATTTACAAACTACAAAGAGCTGATGTCCGAAATATCCGGCGATCTCATTAAGAGGATGGAGGACTTGATTTCCAAAAATAAAGTTTACACCTGTTCCATCTCCACTAACAACGGCATTATCTTTAAAAATGGCATCGGTAGCACTACTCTGACAGCTTACGCTTACGATAACGGCGTGGATGTGGCAGACAAGCTACAATTCCGATGGAGCAAAGATGGACAGGAGTTTTATGTTGGTAAGAGCGTTACGGTAAATGCTACTGACGTGGATACAAAGGCGGTGTACTCATTTGAGGCTCTAGAAAATGGGATAAAACGTGGGTATTACGAGGTCACAATCACGGATGTAATGGATGGAGAGGATGGAAAAGACGGGGAACAGGGTCCTCAGGGCGAGAAAGGAGAGCAAGGCGAACAGGGACCTCCTGGTCCACAAGGCGCTCCGGGATTGGATGGTATACAGGGTCCAAAAGGGGATCAGGGAATCCCGGGAAAAGACGGGAAGGACGGAAAAACACAGTACACCCACATCGCCTATGCGAACAGCGCAGACGGTAGGACAGATTTTTCCGTGTCCGACAGTAATAGGGAATATATCGGAATGTACGTTGATTTTACGCAAAATGACAGCACAGACCCGAAAAAATACGCGTGGAGTAAGATAAAAGGCGCAGACGGGGCGATCGGAACACCCGGAAAGCCGGGAGCTGATGGAAAGACCCCGTATCTACATATCGCCTACGCAAACAGTGCAGATGGCAAGACGGGATTTTCCACCACGGATGGTACAAATAAGCTCTATATCGGACAGTACACGGATTATACACAGGCAGATAGTACAGATGCTACGAAGTATGCATGGACAAAAATAAAAGGCGAACAAGGGGAACGTGGTCCTCAGGGAGTCCCGGGTTTGCAGGGAATACAAGGTCCTAAAGGTGAACAGGGAATACAGGGACCTCAAGGAAATACAGGTGCTACTGGACCGCAGGGACCAGCCGGACAGTCCACCTATTTCCATATCAAGTATTCCTCAGTTGCGAATCCTACATTAAGTAGCCAGATGACGGAAACGCCGTCTACATACATTGGTACTTACGTAGATTCTGCTCAAGCGGATAGCGCGGATCCAAAGAAATATACCTGGTCACGCTTCCAAGGACTCCAAGGGCCACAGGGAACGCAGGGCATACCTGGAACGAACGGCACAAACGGCAAGACAAGTTATCTGCACATTAAATATTCCAACGATGGAGGTAAAACGTTTACCGGGAACAGCGGAGAAGATGTGGGAACGTATATCGGTACTTGTGTAGATTACAATCAGTCCGATCCTGCAAGTGTTAGATCTTATAAGTGGGCGAAGATTAAAGGGGAAAACGGACAGGATGGTCAGGATGGAGCAGACGGTCAGGACGGTGTTGGGATTAAATCTATTACAAAATACTACCTTGCATCCGAAAGAAGTACTGGAATCACGGCATCGACTTACGGATGGACTACTACGATGCAGACTATGACAGAGTCTAAAAAATACCTGTGGAGCTACGAAACGATCGCCTACACAGACGGATCATCCACTAAGACAACCCCTATTATCATCGGAGTACACGGGCAGAATGGGGCAGACGGGGATTCCGGCATCATCGTGTCGCCCACACCCCCGGAAAATCCAAAGGTTGGACAGCTCTGGCAGACAGCAAGCGGAGAGCCGATTAAAAGATGGGACGGCAGTAAGTGGGTGATCTATTACATTTCGGTAGAAAATCTGAATGTAGAGACGCTAAGTGCGATTGCTGCAAACCTCGGAACTGTAACCGCTGGACTTATAAAGAGTCTGGACGGACACTTTTTTATCCAAGTAAATACCGGAGAGATCTACTCCGAGGATGAAAACGGGATAAACAGCTCTGCGATAAGCAAGGGCGTATTTGTAGCGAATGGGATGGACAGCGGCAGACACACAAGCTTGTCTATATTCCCAACGCAGATTGCGCAGTATTTTGACGGAGCCACCATTTCCAACCTTGTTATTTTTAAACGGGACGGTATATTTGTTAAAAGCTCCGGATCATACGAAATAAACATATCTAAAGCAACAAATTATGACTCCGGAAAAATAAAAGGACCATTCGCCAGCACAAACTCATCCAACTATATACAGGCGGAGCTAATAAGGAGAGGGTGCGTGGTTACATGTAAAATCACGGCACTTATACAATTTCCAAACACAGGATCGCACGGACCGTTTGACGAATTAAGGATCCCTATAGGATATCGACCAGTCGTAGACATAGTAGAGACGTACAGCGAATTGGTTGGTCCGTCAGTTATCGGGACTGGCAGATATTATATTTCAAAAGACGGAGGAATATCCATTGTAACTGGCAAGACAGACTACTGTGAACGCATAAAGACATTTACATGGATTACGGATGACTAAAGGAGTGAATATGGAGATTAGGGCAAGACCGTAATGGTCTTATTTTTATACTTAAAAAACCGGAGGAAAGACATGACAGAAATATTGACAGAAACCTATAAACTTGCGTTGCCGATAGTACTCACAGCATTTATGGGATACATTGTGTGGCTACTCAAAAATCAGAAGAAGGACAGGGACGCAAATAGTGCAGGGACAATGCTACTTTTGCGCGTCCAACTTATCGAGTACCACGAAAAATGGACAAAAAGAGGGTATGTTACGAAGCATGGAATTGAGAATTTTATCGAAATGTATGATGCATACCATAAACTCGGCGGGAATGGAATGGCAACGCAACTATTAGCAGAAGTAAAAGAACTGCCAATAAAAGGATAAAGGAGAATGCAGCATGAAAAAAATTAACTGGATTGTAAGAATCAAAAACAAGGCTTTCTGGGTGGCACTGATTCCGGCACTCTTGCTGTTGGTGCAGGCGATCGCGGCAGTGTTTGGGCTTACCATCGACCTCGGAGACCTTGGGGATAAGCTGTTAACCGTAATCAATGCGCTCTTTGCAGTGCTGGCGATCCTTGGTGTAGTGGTAGACCCTACGACACCTGGCACAGGAGATTCAGAGAGGGCGCTTACATATAAATAGATTCTGGAGAGCTTGGAAACAGGCTCTCTTTTATTGTGCGATGTCGCACGGAAATGAGGTGAGATCATGGGCGAACAGAACGAATTTGGTAGAGTATCCGTAGAGGAGCTGGAAAAAGCATTTGAAACAGAAGAACAGGAGGAAGAGGAGTAATGAGTATCTGTAGAGGAATTGCCGGCAGGAGAGGGATGAATCCTGTCGGTATTTTTATCCACAACGGGGCAGACAGCCAGAACGCAACATCGGAATACTATAAAAACTACTTGCAGAGAGCGAACTTGGAGAATGGATTTGCGCATTATTATGTTTGCAGTGATGGAATTCTGCAAGCAGAGGATGATTCAAACTGTGCTTGGCATTGCGGAAATTCGAATGGAAATCTTAATTTCTTGGGAATAGAAGTCTGCCAGAGTATGGGCGATCTGAATGTATTTAAAGCGAATGAGGAAAAAGCACTACAGTTGGCAGCGCAGAAATGTAAGCAATACGGAATCGTACCAAGTGAAAGCACAATCATGTTACATCAGGAGGTGTACGCAACAGCTTGTCCGCACAGATCAGTGGAGATTCACGGTGGTGCGACAGCGACAAAAACGTATTTTATTAAACGTATCAGCGAACTGATGAATGGAAATCAAGTCGCAACAGCAGAGCAGAAAGGAGAAAATGAAGATATGCAGTGTATGTTTACAGTAGAAGGAAAAGGATGTGTTTATTGGATGCATGATGGAGTTGTAACACCTTTGGAGCATCCAGACGAAATGAAGATTTTACAGGAGATCTATAAAGCGAATTATGGACATGATATGCCAACTTACAAGTGGAGTCCAAACGGACCGTGGTATGTGAGACTGATGGCGCCATTGTATCGGGATCCGGTCAAAACCATCTAATAAAATCCCCTCGGAGATCAGCTCTCTGAGGGGAATCAATATTATTTGTCAGTGAAATGTATTTTTTAATAAATTCAATTCAAGCCCCTCTGTGTTATAATAATATGTAATCAATGCAAGAGGGGGAACAATTATGGAATACCAGATCTACGAATCTTACGATACGTTTTTATTATATCAGGAATTTATGGAGATACCCGGAAATACTTTTAAGTTCCGGTTGCCAGAAGGGATGATCCTGACAACCGAAATGATGCACACCTTTTTACGGGCTGCGTATATGAGTGTTGGGCGGATGGAGTTGCCGTCCTGAGAATATTGTATCAATCTTATTTTTATCAAAAAGTTACTGCTTTATTTAATGTGTATTAGTTGCATCTTAGATGTGCGAAAGAACTGGCCCATATGGAAATGATCTGTGCCATTGTGCACCAGCTGACGAAAAATCTTTCTCCGGAAGAAATTGAGAGATCCGGGTTTGCTCCATACTATGTAGATCATACTCTGGCATTGTGGCCACAGGCTGCAAGCGGAGCACCGTGGACTGCAACCTATTTTCAGTCAAAAGGTGATCCGATTACAGATCTTCATGAAGACCTCGCTGCAGAACAAAAAGCCCGTACGACTTACGATAACATTCTCAGGCTCGTAAAAGATCCGGAAGTCTGTGATCCGATCCGTTTCCTGCGTCAGCGTGAAATCGTGCATTACCAGAGATTCGGTGAAAATCTTCGGATCGTACAGGAACACCTGGACAGCAAAAACTTCTATGCATTCAATCCTGAGTTTGATAAAAATCCGAATTGCGGATGTAAGCGCTCATAAAAAAGCAGGCGGAGTTATGAGGATAACTCTGCCTGACTTTTTATTCGAAAGGGCATTTACTTTTTTCGGGAAGTTTTGTATAATGAAAAACGGTAGTTGCACGACGGGGTGTGGCTCAGTTTGGTTAGAGTGCACGGCTGGGGGCCGTGAGGTCGCAGGTTCGAATCCTGTCACCCCGATTGATCACAAGTTGGACACTTTGGCGAGTGTCTTTTTTTGTTCGATTTTGAAAAAGGCAATTATCGGGTGGAGAAATATTCCCGCGTCTGCTATAATCGGTAGAAGAGGAAAACAGGGGAGACAGGGAGAAGTAAGATGGAACAAAGGAAAAAAGTACTTATTACCAACCTTTATTTTCAGAAGTTTACAGGATCTGAGTTGCATGTGCTGGAGTTTGCACATCTGTTCAAAGAAAAGGGATATGATGTGGTGATTGCTGTATATAAGAAGTCTTATCCACTTCTGCAGGAGCTGGAAGAGGGGATCACAGTGATTGAATGTCAGAAAGAGGCACTCAAAGAGATGGAATTTGAGATTGTCTTTATCCAGCATTTCCCGGTGTTTGATTATCTTGTGAGCCGGTACGGATTAAAATATAAACGAATGGTTGTCTCGAAGCTGAGTGTGATCAATGCCATGGAGAATCTTCCGGTCTGTACGCAGGAAGCGGCATTCATTCTGTGTGTCAGTCCTGAATGTGCAGATATGGTAGCCATGCAGGTTCCGGAAGGAACGAAGATACGGGTCTTTCAAAACTGTGTGGAAGCAGAGTATTTTGAAGGAAGCAGCGAGTATGCAGGATACAAAAGAGCGTTGGATAAGATCGCGATCATTTCCAATCATATCCCGCAGGAGCTTTTGGAGCTCAAGGAAAAGATGGGCGGGTATTATCAGGTGGATCTGATCGGACTTGGGTATCGTACGGAACAGGTGAATGCAGAGTTTTTGCAGCAGTATGATCTGGTCATTACGATTGGAAGAACCGTACCGAGGTGTCTTGCAATGGGCGTTCCGGTTTATGTTTATGATTATCTGGGAGGTCCCGGATATCTGACAGAAGCCAATTTCAGTCTTGCTGAGCGGAACAATTTTTCGGGAAGAGGATTTGAGAAAAAGACATCAGATGAACTGTTAAAAGAGATCAAGGAAGGATATGGCCGGGCGGGAGAGTGGCTGCCGCTCTGGCAGAAGATCGCTGCGGTGGATTATCAGTATGCCAGCCGGTTTGATGAGATGTATGAAGAACTGATGGCATCTCCGGAGCTTACAGAATGCAGGACATACTATTCAGGAATTGAAGCAGAGAGAATGAAATTCTACAGCGATATTGTGTCCGGATATATCAGTGGAAAAGAATGTCAGGAATCTAAGTGTTACTATGATATCGGAAACGGTTTCTGCGAGGAGGACAGCGAGACATGGCCGAGTATGTCAGGATATAAGATTCAAAAATCCTGGCTTCTGGAAAATGCAAAGATGATGCGCTTTGATCCATGCAATGCAGCGTGCCGCTGTGAGATCTGCAGTGTGAAGATCAATGGAAGATCTGTGGAACACGAGATGAAACCAGTCAATGCAGTTTCTACAGATCGTGGAAAGAGTCTCTTTCTGACGGATGATCCGCAGTACCTGATGGATATTCCGGAGTTGGACGGCGGACCTGCATGGCTGGAAGTAGAATACCGGTTTGATATTCTTTCCGAACAAGAGGAAAAAAACTACTATTGCGAAAAGATAAAAGATCTGGAGGAGCAGCTGACAAAAGCCCGGCATCAGTTGTGGGAAGAACGGCGCAAGGCCACTTCATTCGGAATGAAGAAAACGAGAAAGTAAGGTTTTTCTTGGATTTAAGTATAGCATGTGATATATTAAAAGGCGTTGTTGCGGGCAGGATACTGTCCGGATCTGAAAAAAGAGTCTACATAACCTGTCTGAAAACTGGGAATGTTAAGGACAGGTTACATAAGTTTTAAGAGGAGATATACAGTATATGTGTGGATTTGCAGGATTTGTAGGAGAAGTTGAGAACAGAGAACAGGTGCTGGAGAATATGATGGATACGATCATCCATCGCGGACCGGACAGTTCCGGCAAATTTGTGGATGAAGATGCGGCACTTGGATTCCGGCGTCTTTCAATCATTGATCTTTCAGAAAGCGGAGATCAGCCATTATATAACGAGGACAGAAGCAAGGTGCTTGTATTTAATGGTGAGATCTATAACTATCAGGAACTGAGAGAAGAACTGATTCAGGCTGGACATACATTTGTTTCCAATACGGATTCGGAAACTTTGATCCACGGATACGAGCAGTGGGGAGAAGAACTGGTTTACCGTCTTCGCGGAATGTATGCATTTGCAATCTGGGATCAAAAGGCAAAAAGACTGTTTTCAGCGCGGGATATTTTTGGTATTAAGCCGCTTTATTATGCGCAGATGAATGGAACATTGATGTTTGGATCAGAAATCAAATCTTTTTTGGAGCATCCGAAGTTTGATAAAGTGTTTAATGAAGATGCATTGGGAAATTACCTGTCTTTTCAGTTTGTTCCGACCAATGAGACGTTCTTTAAAGGCGTGTTCTGTGTACAGCCGGGCCATTATTTCGTTTATGAGAACGGGAAAATGACGATCAAACGGTATTTTGAACCGAATTTCACAGGAGATACGACAAAATCCTTTGAAGAAGTTGTAGATGACATTGAAAAAGTCATGAAAGAGTCTGTGGAGATGCACAAGATCAGTGATGTAGAAGTTGCTTCCTATTTGTCCAGTGGAGTGGATTCCAGTTATCTGACATATTTAGGTCAGGTGGATCGTACCTTTACCGTTGGATTCGACGAAGGAAAATACAGTGAGATTCAGGATGCGAAAGAGTTTGCAGCAAGCATCAACATGAAAAATGATGCAAAAGTCATCACTCCACAGGAATACTGGGACAATCTGTCCGATATCCAGTATTATATGGATGAACCGGTGGCAGATCCTGCGGCGATCGCACTTTATTTTCTGAGTCAGGAAGCGGCAAAAAAGGTAAAGGTTGTACTTTCCGGAGAAGGTTCGGATGAATTGTTCGGAGGATATAATATTTACTGTGAGCCTCTGGAGCATACTTCGTTTAATAAAATTCCAATGCCGATCAGACGAATGCTTGGAAATTTTGCAGAGAGATGCCTTCCAAGAGGCATGAAAGGAAGAGGCTTCCTGATGCGTCACGGAAAAACTCTGGAAGAACGCTATTTTGCCAATGCGACGAATATTTTTACAGAGAGAGAAGCGAACCGTATTTTGAAAAAAGGCTGCAAGCCGGGAATTCAGAAGGTGACTGCACCACTGTATGAGCGCGTGAAAGACAAGGATTCTGTGACCAAGATGCAGTATGTGGATATGCATCTCTGGCTGGTACATGATATTCTGATGAAGGGGGACAAGATGGGAATGGCCAATTCTCTGGAAGTGCGTGTCCCGTTTTTGGATAAAAAAGTACTGGAGCTTGCCCAGACACTGCCGTTGCATTATAAAGTGAGAGCACCGAAGACAAAAGTGGCACTTCGCGGGGCGGCAGAAAAGGTGATCCGCAGTAAGACTGCAGAGAAGAAGAAACTGGGATTCCCGATTCCGATCCGGGTATGGCTCAAAGAAGATGCGTATTACAATCGGGTAAAAGAAATGTTTCTTTCTGATGCGGCAAAAAAATTCTTTGATACAGAGCTTCTTGTGAAAATGCTGGATGAACACAAGCATGCAAAACATGCAAATGAAAAGACAGATAACAGTCGGAAGATCTGGACTGTCTACATTTTCCTTGTATGGTATGACCGGTTTTTTGAACATGGAAAACCGGTGCATCCGGCAATGAGCGCAAGATAACCGAGTAAAATAAAAACAGGGGAGATGTTATGAGCAGCAAAACGGTACAGCCGATTCGCAGAAGAGAGCAGGGGGAAACGAAAAGCAGACGTTCTGCCAGACAGAAACGGGAGAAAAGAGAGAGTGCGCAAAGCAGTGCGCCGACCACGTATTTTGATTATAATCTGATGCTGGTCATTATATTTTTGACTTGCTTTGGACTGATCATGCTCTATAGTGCCAGTGCGTACAGCGCTCAGGCGGATTTTCAGGATGACATGTCCTATTTTATCAAACAGGCAATGATCAGTGCGGGCAGTTTTGGAGTTATGTTGGTCGTTTCCAGGATTGATTATCATGTTTATGGAGCGTTTTCTTTTGAAATCTATATGTTTGCCATGATTATGATGGCGCTGGTGCAGACGCCTCTTGGAACAACGATCAATGGAGCCAGACGATGGATCCAGCTTCCGGGAAATATGACATTGCAGCCATCTGAGATTACAAAGATCGCGATTATTTTGTTTATTTCCTGTGAGATCTGTAAGATGGGAAGAAAAGTCAATGACTGGCTTGGAATCCGGAGACTTCTGATCTATGGCGGGGTGGCGGCAGGTGGAGTGTTTATTCTTACAGACAACTTAAGTACAGCCGTGATCGTAATGGCAATTACCTGCGTTTTGATTTTTGTGGCACATCCGAAGACAAAGCCATTTTTGATGATCGCTGCCATCGGAGCAGGGATTTTGATCGTGATAGTGGCCATACTTGCGGTTTATGCGACGAACAGTGATAATTTCCGAATCGGAAGAATCACAACATGGCTGGATCCGGAAGGGCACTCGGATGGCACCGGCTTCCAGGTGCTTCAGGGACTGTATGCGATCGGATCCGGGGGATTTTTCGGAAAAGGTCTTGGAAACAGCACGCAGAAGCTTGGTATGATCCCCGAAGCGCAGAATGATATGATTCTGAGCGTTATCTGCGAAGAACTTGGCGTTTTCGGAGCAATCGTAGTATTGATCCTGTTCGGACTTCTTCTATATAGATTGATGTTTATTGCAAGGAATGCACCGGATCTGTATGGCTCACTGATCGTGACCGGAATTTTTGCACATATCGCGCTGCAGGTGATCTTAAATATCATGGTTGTGACGAACATGATCCCGACAACAGGTGTTACGCTTCCGTTTGTCAGTTATGGAGGAACTTCGGTTCTGTTCCTGATGACGGAGATGGGACTTGCCCTGAGTGTATCCCGGAGAATTAAGCTTCAGACAGAATAGGAAAAGCAAAAGATGTAAAAATGTCTTTTCATCCGACACAAAGTGTGGTATATTAAGTAACGTAGTATTGAAAACCACATATAATAGATGGTGGAAAAAGAAAGTGTGGTTTGGGAGGAAAGACATGAGCTATAAGGTAATTGTTGACAGTTGCGGAGAATTTACGCCGGAGATGAAAGCAGACGGAGGATTTGAACACGTTGCTCTCGGAATTCAGATAGAAGACACTCAGTGGACAGATGATGACAGCTTGAAGCAGGAAGAGCTGCTTTTAAAGATTGCAGAAAGTACATCCTGTGCGAAGACATCCTGTCCGTCTCCGGAAAGATATATGGAAAGTTATCACTGCGATGCCGAACGTATTTATGTGGTGACACTATCGGCAGAATTGAGCGGATCATATAACAGTGCGGTTCTTGGAAAAAATCTGTATGAAGAAGAATATGGGGAAAAACAGATTCATGTATTTAATTCACGCTCCGCTTCAGTAGGAGAGACTTTGATCGCATTGAAGGTTCAGCAGTGTGAAAAGGCCGGGATGACGTTCGAAGAAGTTGTGGAAAGTGTAGAGTGTTATATTGAGGAGCAGCACACTTATTTTGTACTGGAGAATCTGGATACTTTAAGAAAGAACGGAAGACTTACGGGAATCAAATCACTGGTAGCGGGAGCGTTGAATATCAAACCGATCATGGGATCGACTCCGCAGGGAGCAATCTGTCAGAAGGAAAAAGCGAGAGGCATGAAAAAAGCACTTGTGAAGATGGCAGACTGCGTGGCAGCAGATGTGGTCAATGCAGGAGATAAGATTCTGGCTATTGCACACTGTAACTGTGAGGAGAGAGCAAAAGAAGTGCAGCGCCTTTTAAAAGAACGGTTTGCAGTGAAGTCCAGCTTTATCGTAGATACATCCGGGATCAGTACGGTTTATGCCAATGACGGAGGAATTATTGTTGTAGTTTAGAGTCGGATGTGGTACACTATGTAGAAAGAGTGCAGGACAGAAGCTGTCAAATACATAGGGGACAAAGGAGCTTTTAGATATGAGTCAGGAAAAAGTAGACCGCTATAAACAGGAAAAGGCGAATCGGAAGAAGAACATGAAAAAGCAGCGCATTATGAACATTGTCAGAAAGTGTGTACTGTCACTGACTGCATTGGCATTGGTGGGATGGCTCGGATATTCCGCATATGTGTCTCATGAGTCAAAGCAGGAACGGGAAGTGGCAGAAGTGAATTATGATGCGGTGAATAATTATCTGAGCGGACTTGGCGAATAAAAGAATAAAGAATGATATGAGAACAGGTTTTGGAAGCCTGTTCTTTTTTTAACCAAATTTTTACAGAATTGTGACATAGATGTGAAAAATGTGAAAAAAGGGTTGAAAAAGGGGGCGTGGTGGTTTACAATGGTTTCAAGTGGTAGGAAGTGGTGAATAGTGGCATAAAGTGGGGCGAAAGTGGAGTCCTGCTTTTAGAAGGGATTCCAGATGTTATTAGGAGAGTTTAATCATAGTATTGATGAAAAAGGCCGACTCATCATTCCAGCCAAATTACGAGATGACTTGGGAGAAAGCTTTGTGATCTGTAATGGCTTGGAAGGGTGTCTTTTTGTGTATTCTCAAGACGAATGGAATCAGTTTGTTGCTGAATTAAATACCTTACCACGGATGAACAAGGATGCCAGAATTTTCAAGCGTTATTTTTTTGGAAGTGCTTCTGAGGGCAGCTTTGACAAGCAGGGGAGGGTTTCTGTACCTGCATCACTTCGAAAAGCTGCACATCTGGAGAAGGACGTTGTCCTGGTGGGAGTTCAGGACCGCGTGGAGATCTGGGATAAAGCACTTTGGGAAGAGCGCAGTATGGTCAGTGAAGAAGATCTGGATGCGATTGCAGAACGTATGGAGGCGATCGGTATCCGAATTTGATTCTGGACAGAGAGTGAATGGAGGATTCTATGGCATTTAAACACACATCAGTTTTACTTGAAGAGACAGTAGATGGTCTGAAGGTGAAGCCGGATGGCATCTATGTAGACGCGACACTTGGCGGGGGAGGACATGCATATGAAGTCGCAAGCCGCTTAAGTGACAAGGGGAGATTTATAGGAATAGACCAGGACGCCGACGCGATTGAAGCGGCGGGCGCCAGATTATCCGGTTTCGGGGAGAAAGTAACAATAATCCGGAGCAATTATTGTGATATGAAACCGAGGCTCCATGAAATAGGAATTGACAAGGTAGACGGGATTGTAATCGATCTGGGAGTGTCTTCATATCAGTTAGATACGGCGGAGCGCGGTTTCTCTTACCGCACAGATGCGCCGCTTGACATGCGGATGGATCAGAGACAGACTACGACAGCAAAAGACATTGTCAATGACTATAGCGAAGCGGAACTTTACCGTGTCATCCGTGATTATGGAGAAGATAAATTTGCAAAGAATATTGCAAAACACATTGTGATGGAGCGCGGAAAGCATCCAATTGAGACAACAGGACAGTTAAATGAAGTTATCAGAAGAGCCATTCCGATGAAGTTTCAGAAAACATCCGGACATCCGTCAAAAAGGACATTTCAGGCAATCCGGATCGAGTTGAACAGAGAGTTGGATGTACTTCGGGAGACTCTGGATGATATGATCGATATGCTGAATCCGGGAGGCCGGATCTGCATTATCACGTTTCATTCTTTGGAAGATCGGATTGTAAAGAGTGCATTCCGAAAGAATGAGAATCCGTGTACCTGTCCAAGTCACTTTCCGGTTTGTGTATGTGGAAATATATCGAAAGGAACAGTGATCACAAGGAAACCAATTCTTCCTTCCGAGGAAGAGTTGATGTATAACAGCCGTTCAAAAAGTGCCAAACTTCGCATTTTCGAACGAAGCTGAAAAAAATGAGGGTGAGTATCTGAAAAAATAAAATCTGCCGGGAAGGGGAGAGCCCGGCAGATTGTACGTGGAAAGGGGCAGACCAAATGGCTGCAGGAAAGAGAACTACATACAGAAGACAATCTAATACAGGAAACAGATCTGGACAGTTCTACGTCTATGGAAATGTAGCGCATCAGCCGAAGGTATTGCCAAATCAGGAGAAACAAGCAGTGGAAGTACGTCCTAAAAAACGGACAAGCAGTCAGGTGAAAAAGAACCGCAGGCGTGCATTGGATATGAGCCCGATCTATACAGGGTTTTTGACAGTGGCGGCTGTTTGTGCGGTTTTCATCTGTGTCGTATATCTGCAGCTCCAGTCAGAACTCGTGCAGAGGTCAGAAAATATCACGGCTCTTCAGAAAGAGCTGTCGAATCTGACAGAGGCGAATGATACGGCATACAATGCGGCAGCAGATTCTGTGAATCTGCAGGAAATCCGGGACAAAGCAATGAATGAACTTGGCATGGTATATGCGGCGAATGGGAATGTGGTGGAGTATGACAGCCCGACCAGTGATTACGTGAAGCAGTATAATGAGATACCATCTGACGGGATTCTTGCAAAGTCAAAGGACGTGTCAAAATAGGAAGATGTAATGACAAGAAGACGAAGAAAAAATCCATTTCAATTTTTAACAAAAAAATTTCCGAAAAGGATGCAAAAGAAGCTGGTAATGCTGTTTGTGGCAATTATACTGGCTTTTGTTGTTCTTATCGGAAGAATCACGTATATCAATGTATTCAAAGGTGGAAAGTATACCAGGATCGTTCTGAACCAACAGCAGTATGGAAGCAGGACCATTCCGTATAAACGAGGAGATATCGTAGACCGGAACGGAACAAAAGTGGCGACCAGTGAGCGTGTGTATAATGTGATCCTGGATGTGGTGGTTGTGACAGACGAGGGAGAGAGTGATAAGTATATCGATTCCACACTGGACGTTTTAGAAGAATGCTTTGGCATTGACAGTGAAGAAGTAAGGGATACGATCAAGGCAAATCCGGACAGCCGCTACGAGGTTTTAAAAAAAGGCGTTTCTTATGAAGATGCCAAGAAATTCCAGGAAATTGACGAGGATGATAAAAAATATCCGAATGTTCAGGGAGTCTGGCTGGAGGATGATTACCAGCGTACATACCCTTACAACAGTCTTGCAAGTGATGTGATCGGATTTTCCGTATCCGGAAATCAGGGAGCAATCGGCATTGAAAGTGCATACAATGATATTCTTAACGGTACAGACGGAAGAGAATATGGATATTTTGACAGTGCTTCTTCAGTAGAACGTACTGTGAAAGCGGCAAAGAATGGAAATACGGTAGTGTCCACGATCGACGTTACACTGCAGAGCATTGTAGAAAAATATATTCTGGAATTTAATGAGGCACACAAAGGAGAAGAACGGGAGGATGAGCCGGGAAGTAAGAATACGGCTGTGATCATAATGGATCCGAACAGCGGAGAGATTCTTGCAGAGGCTTCATACCCGAATTTTGATCTGAATAATCCAAGAGATCTGACGCCGTGGTATACGACGGAAGCGTTGGCAAAAATGTCAGATGATGATAAGCTGAATGCAATGAACAATCTCTGGAGAAATTTCTGCGTCAGTGATGCCTTTGAACCGGGATCGACAGCCAAGCCGTTTACTCTGGCCACAGGTCTGGAGACCGGAACTTTGACCGGTCAGGAAACCTATGTATGCCAGGGTGGTACATGGAAAGGTGACTGGTATATTCAATGTCACAATACGTCAGGGCATGGGACAGAGAATGTAGATCAGGCAATCGCCAATTCCTGCAATGTGGCTCTGATGGCTATGGCCGATAAGATCGGAGTGGAAGATTTTATCCGGTATCAGCATATCTTTGGGTTTGGAGAGTACACGGGAATTGACCTGCCGGGAGAGGCGTCCACAGAAAATCTGATCTTTACTGCAGAGAATATGGGGGAGACAGATCTTGCAACGTCTTCCTTTGGGCAGAGTTTCAATGTAACGATGACACAGATGGTGTCGGCATTTTCTTCTCTGATCAATGGCGGGTATTATTATCAGCCTCATGTGGTGAAGCAGATTCAGGATGAAAACGGAAACGTGATTGAAACAAACGATCCGATTTTGCTTCGAAAAACGGTATCAAAACAGACTTCTGACCGTGTCAAAGAAGCGCTTCGCGCGGTAATGACAGACGGAACCGGAGTTCCGGCAAATGTAGAGGGATACGACATTGGCGGAAAAACCGGAACAGCGGAGAAGCTTCCGCGAGGGAATGGAGACTATCTGCTTTCTTTTATTGGATATGCACCACAGGAAAATCCGGAAGTTGTGATCTATGTGGTCATCGATGAGCCAAATGTGGAAAATCAGGAATTAAGTTCGTATGTTCTGGAGCTGTCACAGAAGATCATGGCGGAAGCATTTCCATATCTGAACATTACAAGAAACGGGGATGCACTGCCAGAGGACAGCGGTGTAAGAGAAGACGTACAGCAGGATTTCGATGAGAACTTCGAAGATACCTACAGTAATCAGGATGGCGCCTATATCGATCCGAACTACCAGCCGGATTATGATAGCTGGGCAACCTCTCCGGAATCATCGGAAACAACAGAATAAAACAGGAATAACCTTACAGAAGAGAAAATATGTTGTATAAAGTCTTCTGTAAGGTTTTTTTATGAAAAATAAAACGTATCATAAAAAGAAAATTCTGGTAGTGTTTACCTGCGCGTTTCTGATTTTGACAGGTTTGATCGGGCGACTGGTCTATCTGATGGTGTTTGATGCCGAGTATTATCAGAAACGAGCCGAGGATCTGCATAAACGGGAACGTAAGATCAAGGCAGCCAGAGGAGAAATCGTGGATCGAAATGGCGTTGTGCTTGCTACAAACAAAACAGTGTGTACGATTTCTGTGATCCACAGTCAGATCAAGGAACCGGAACGGGTGACGGAAATTCTCGCAAAAGAGCTTGAAATGGATCAGGCAGAGGTGAGAAAGCGAGTGGAGAAGGTCTCTTCCATGGAAAAAGTAAAAACCAACGTGGAAAAAGAAGTGGGAGATAAGATCCGGGAGTATAATCTGGATGGAGTAAAGGTGGATGAAGACTATAAGCGATATTATCCGTATGACAGCCTGGCATCCAAGGTGCTTGGATTCACAGGAGGAGACAATCAGGGGATCATTGGTCTGGAAGTGAAATATGAAGAGACATTAAAAGGCAGCAACGGAACCATTCTCACGACAACGGATGCAAGAGGAATCGAACTGGATGCGGTCGCGGAAGGCCGGATCGAGCCTGTGGCCGGCAAAACGCTGGAGATCAGTATGGATTATAATATTCAAAAATATTGTGAGCAGGCGGCTGAAAAAGTCATGCTGGAAAAACAGGCGGACGGAGTGTCGATTTTACTGATGAATCCGCAAAACGGAGAAATTCTGTCTATGGTCAATGTGCCGGAATTTAATCTCAATGATCCGTTTGAATTGAATACAGGAGAAGAACTGGAAGGAGAAAAATTGCAGGATGCGTTAAATGCAATGTGGAGAAATCGATGTATCAATGATACGTATGAGCCGGGATCCACATTTAAGATCATTACGTCTGCAGCCTGCCTGGAAGAGGGAGTCGTGACACCTGAGGATACCTTTTCCTGTCCGGGATACCGCATGGTAGAAGACAGAAGAATCCGGTGTCACAAAGTGGGCGGACATGGCAGTGAAACCTTTGTTCAGGGAATTCAGAATTCCTGCAACCCGGTGTTTATCGATATTGGTCTGCGTCTCGGAGCAGAGCGGTTTTATGACTATTTTCAGCAATTCGGACTTCTGGATCTGACGGGAATCGATCTGCCGGGAGAGGCGGGAACCATTATGCATCAGGTGGAAAATATCGGTCTGGTGGAGCTTGCCACCATCAGTTTTGGACAGTCATTTCAAGTTACGCCGGTTCAGATGGCAGTGACAGTCAGTTCCATTATCAATGGAGGGCGAAGAGTTACCCCGCATTTCGGAAAAGCCGTTCTTGACAGGGAAGGAAATGTGCTGGAAACATTGTCCTATGAAGAAAGATCAGGTGTGGTATCAGAGAAAACATCGAAAACGATGCAGACACTTTTGGAGGGAGTTGTTGCCAATGGGTCCGGGAAAAATGCATATATCGAAGGATATTCCATCGGCGGAAAGACAGCCACCTCTCAGACACTGCCGCGAAGTGCGAATAAGTACATTTCTTCCTTTATCGGATTTGCACCGGCAGAGGATCCGCAGGTACTGGGAATGGTGGTGATCCATAATCCGCAGGGGATTTATTATGGAGGAACGATCGCCGCACCGGTCCTTCGCAGTATTTTTGACAATGTCCTTCCATATCTCGGGATTGAAAAACAGTAGGTAATGCGGTATACTAATTGAGATATTGAAACAAAAGAGATGAAGAGGTGGAAGTATGAGTTATCATGTAGTAATACCGGTATTGGTATCGTTTGCTTTGAGCCTGGTGCTCGGACCGATCGTAATACCATTCCTTAGAAAACTGAAAATGGGACAGACAGAACGGGAAGAGGGAGTACAGTCTCATTTGAAGAAGGCAGGAACGCCGACCATGGGAGGAATTATCATTCTGGCCAGTGTCGTTATCACGTCCCTGTTTTATGTAAAAGATTATCCGAAAGTGATTCCGATCCTGTTTCTGACGCTTGGTTTTGGTCTGATTGGATTTCTGGATGATTATCTGAAGGTTGTGATGAAACGTTCAGACGGTCTGTATCCGAAACAGAAGATGGCACTGCAGCTGGTGGTGACAGCAATTTTTGCATATTACGTGTTTAAAGTGGCAGACATTCCGATGTCTATGCTGATTCCGTTTTCCGGTGGAAAATACTGGGATATCGGCTGGCTGGCAGTTCCGCTTTTATTTATTGCAGTGATCGGTACTGTAAACGGAACGAATTTTACAGACGGACTGGACGGACTGGCATCCAGCGTGACGGTTCTGGTAGCTACGTTCTTTACGGTGGTTGCTATTGGAACAAAGAGCGGAGTAGAGCCGATCACCTGTGCGGTTGTAGGTGCGCTCCTTGGATTTTTATTGTTTAATGTATATCCTGCGAGTGTGTTTATGGGAGACACCGGTTCTCTTGCACTGGGCGGTTTCGTGGCAGGAACGGCATATATGATGCAGATGCCGTTGTTTATCATGATTGTAGGGCTGATCTATCTGGTGGAAGTGGCATCGGTGATGATCCAGGTTACATATTTTAAGAAGACCGGTGGAAAGCGTTTCTTTAAAATGGCACCGATCCATCATCATTTTGAATTGTGCGGCTGGTCAGAGACAAGAGTTGTGGCAGTATTTTCAATTGTGACTGCACTGCTCTGTCTGATCGCATTAATGGGGGTATAGACATGAAGTTTAAAGACAAAAAAGTACTGGTGTTTGGTTCCGGTATCAGTGGTGTTTCTGCTGCGGCTCTGCTGCTGCAGGAAGGTGCAGAAGTCGTATTGTATGATGGGAATGACAGGTTGGATGCGGCAGGAATCAAAGAACAGATCGAAGGACAGGCAAAGGGGAGTGTAAGCGTTGTTCTCGGAGCATTTCCCGAGGCGCTTCTTTCAGAGCTTTCTCTGGTTGTGATGAGTCCGGGTGTTCCGACAGATTTACCATCGGTGAATCAGATGCGGGATGCAGGGATTCCGATCTGGGGTGAAATTGAACTGGCATATGTCCTTGGTAAAGGGGATGTGCTGGCGATCACCGGAACAAACGGAAAGACGACAACGACAGCACTGCTTGGTGCAATCATGAAAAATTTCCGGGAAAGCACATTTGTTGTAGGCAATATCGGCAATCCTTACACGAGCGTTGTGCGGGAGACAAAGGATGATTCTGTTATTGTGGCAGAGATGAGCAGTTTTCAGCTTGAGACGATTCACACATTCTGTCCGAAAGTCAGTGCGATTTTGAATATCACACCGGATCATCTGAACCGTCATCACACGATGGGAGCTTATATCGAAGCCAAAGAGCAGATTGCAAAAAACCAGACAGAAGAAGATGTCTGTGTTTTGAATTATGAGGATGATGTGACTAGAAAATTCGGGGAAAGAGTCAAAGCGCAGGTGATTTATTTTTCCAGTCGCCGCAGACTGGAAAAAGGAATTTATCTGGAAGATGGCAATATCGTCTATTGCAGAGAAAATCCGGAGAAAGTCTGTCATGTGGATGAATTAAAACTGCTTGGAATGCATAATTATGAAAATGTAATGGCAGCTGTGGCTATGGCGGCAGCGTATCACGTTCCGATGGAGATCATCCGTAAGACCATTCGGGAATTTACGGCAGTGGAACATCGGATCGAGTTTGTGGCAGAAAAGAACGGGGTTGCATATTACAACGACTCCAAAGGCACAAATCCGGATGCTGCGATCAAAGGAATCCAGGCAATGAACAGACCCACATTTTTGATCGGCGGAGGATATGACAAGGATTCTTCTTATGATGAGTGGATTCAGTCTTTTGACGGTAAGGTAAAAAAACTGGTGCTTCTCGGAGCAACAAAAGAGAAGATCAATGAGACAGCAAAAAGGCTGGGATTTACAGATACGATTCTGGCAGATACGTTTGAAGAGGCAGTCAATATCTGTGTAGAACAGGCAGAACCCGGAGATGCAGTTCTTTTGTCTCCGGCGTGTGCAAGCTGGGGAATGTTTAAAAATTATGAAGAACGCGGAGATAAATTCAAAGAACTTGTAAATCAATTATAAGGAGTGGATCTGCGTTGAAGCATCCGGCAAAAAAGCAGCGGTATGATTATACTCTGCTTGTGGTGGTATTGCTCCTGGTCGGGATCGGTCTGATACTGCTATACAGTACCAGCGCCTATAATGGCCGGGTAAAGTTCCATGATTCTTTTTACTATTTGAAAAAGCAGGGATTTGCGACAGCGTTGGGACTGGCAGGCATGTTTATTGTGGCAGGGATCGACTATCACAGGTGGATTCCTTTTGCAAAGCTAGGATATGTCACTGCAATCGTTCTGTCTGTAGCAGTCATGTTTATAGGAGATGAGTACAATGGGTCCAAAAGATGGCTGTCTTTGGGACCCATTTCTTTTCAGCCGTCTGAGTTTGCGAAAGTGGCAGTCATTTTATATTTGTCCTGCGTAATCTCAAACCAGGCAAGAAAGATGGAAAAATTTACAACACTTGTCAAAGTTATGCTGCCAGTTCTTCCTGTGGTAGGCCTGGTAGGTGCAAGTAATCTAAGTACTGCTATTATTATCCTGGGAATTGCGGCAGCACTTGTTTTTGTGGCAAGTCCGAAGTATGCCCAGTTTCTTGGAATGGGTGCGGCAGCGGCAGGGTTTATGGGGATATTTCTGGCACTGGAAAGTTATCGTCTGGAGAGACTTGCAATCTGGAGAAATCCGGAAAAGTATGAAAAAGGGTACCAGACACTGCAGGGACTTTATGCCATCGGTTCCGGAGGGCTGTTTGGAAGAGGGCTTGGAAAAAGCGTACAGAAGTTGGGATTTCTGCCGGAAGCCCAGAATGATATGATTTTTTCTATCATCTGTGAAGAACTGGGATTGGTCGGAGCAAGCCTGATCATTTTATTGTTTCTGATTCTGATCTGGCGCTTTTTTGTGATCGCAACACATGCGAAGGATCTGACCGGTGCCTTGATCGCAACAGGAGCGATGGCGCATATGATGATTCAGGTGATCTTGAATATTGCGGTTGTGACGAACAGTATTCCCAATACCGGGATCACGCTCCCCTTTATCAGCTATGGGGGAACTTCGGTGGTATTTCTGCTGTTGGAAATGGGGCTTGTGTTAAGTGTGTCCAATTTGGTAGAATAAGCAGAGAAAGAAAAGGAGGAAGCCTTATGAAACAAAAGAAAAAGAAGATTCGAATGGCGGCACTGATCACAGTCCTGTCGGTACTTGTGTTATTTTTTGCGGTATTTCTTCTGTTTCAGACAAGGAAGATCGAGGTGACCGGAAACCAGTACTGTCAGGACGAAGAACTGGTAAAATGGGTTCAAAAAGACAAGTATGCATTCAACTCCATCTATATCTGGTGGAAGTATAATTATGGAGATGTGACAAAGCCGGCAGCGATCGAATCCGTGAAAGTTTCAATTAAAAACCCATGGACGGTCGTGATGAAGGTAAAAGAGAAGGAGTTTCTTGGTTATTTTGATTACCAGGGAGAGTTTTTGTATTTTGATGAGGAGGGAACAGCTGCGTTAAAGACAACGGAAGTGATTCACGGGGCGCCATTTATCGAGGGATTGGAGCTTAATACCAAAAAAGTGAAAATGAACAAAAAACTCCCGGTCACAGATCAGGATATTTTTGAACGTATCGTGGAGGTGACAAGACTTTCCAACAAATATGAACTTTCTTCCGACCGGCTTACCTGCAGTGACGGAGGAGTCAATCTGATTTTCGGAGTGGTCACAGTGCAGCTGGGAAAAGGAAACTATGAGATGAAGATCGCACAGATTTCGCCGATCCTTGAGAAGCTTAATGAAAAGTTTGCGGGGCAGGCAGGTGTACTGCACCTGGAGAATTATGAAACGTCCGGTACTTCCGTGCGTTTTGTACCGGAGAAAGCAGCGGAAACAGAAGCAGATGAGGGCCAGGACGCCGGACAGACGGACGAAAATCAGTCAGGAGAATCTGAAGCTGCACAGACGGATCAGACATCTGCAGCAGGAACCGGTGAAGGAGAAACAACTGAATAAAAAAAACATAAAATACACAAAAATCTATTGATTATTTGCGTGAAAGACTATATTATATACTTATTGAATTCTATTGTTCATACATATTTATGATGGGATGTATAAAATAAGTTGATAGGACGACGAAGGAGGAACTACCCTTGTTAGAGATTAAGACAAACGAATCAGAAGCAGCTGCAAGAATTATTGTTGTCGGAGTCGGCGGAGGCGGTAACAACGCGGTAAACCGTATGATCGATGAGCAGATTGCAGGTGTAGAATTTATAGCAGTGAATACAGATAAACAGGCACTGCAGTTATGCAAAGCACCAACATTGATGCAGATTGGCGAGAAGCTTACAAAAGGACTTGGTGCGGGAGCACAGCCTGAAGTAGGTGAGAAAGCAGCAGAGGAGAGTGCAGAAGAGATTTCCGCAGCACTCAAAGGCGCTGACATGGTATTTGTCACCTGTGGTATGGGTGGTGGAACCGGAACAGGAGCAGCTCCTGTAGTCGCACGTATCGCAAAAGAGCAGGGCGCACTGACAGTTGCAGTTGTGACAAAGCCGTTCCGTTTTGAATCACGTACAAGAATGGCGAATGCACTGGCTGGTATTGATAAATTAAAAGAGAATGTAGACACGATGATCGTGATTCCGAATGATAAACTTCTGGAAGTAGTAGATCGCAGAACGACAATGCCGGAAGCATTGAAGAAAGCGGATGAGGTTCTCCAGCAGGGTATTCAGGGTATCACAGACCTGATCAACGTACCTTCTCTGATTAACCTTGACTTTGCAGATATTCAGACAGTTATGAAGGATAAGGGAATCGCACACATCGGTATCGGTGAGGGACGCGGTGATGACAAGGCTCTGGAGGCAGTAAAACAGGCTGTTGCCAGTCCGCTGCTTGAGACAACGATTCAGGGAGCATCACACGTTATCATTAATATTTCCGGTGATATCACTCTGATGGATGCATCTGATGCTGCTGATTATGTACAGGAACTTGCAGGAGAGAATGCAAATATTATCTTCGGTGCGATGTATGATGATACAAGATCTGATGAAGCTACAATTACAGTTATTGCAACAGGACTTCACAATGTGGGTGGAAGTGCATCCAAGTTAAAAGCAAGACTGGAAGGACAGCAGAAGATGGGATCTATTCTTCCAAATGCGGACAAGTTTGCAAGAACACCGGTAGCAGAGTACGGTGCAGGAAGAACAACAACAGGAAATTCCACAATCCCGACCCTTCAGGGACAGGGAAGAGTGCCTTCAAGCACAGTAAAAGAGCAGTCCATTAAGATTCCGGATTTCTTTAAAAAATAATAAAGTCAGTTTGGGACAGGTTTCGACAAGAGACCTGTCCTTTTTTCCTTTTCACACGATTGTTGTCGAAATAAAGTCTGTTTCTCTGTCAGTTTCTGACAAATTTTCAAAATGATTCTGATTATAATAAATCTTGTTTGAGTGCCAAATCGATTTAGTACCAACGAGAAAGAGGGTGGAACATGTACTATGAAGTATACATAGATGTCATGTTTTTGGTGAATTTTATGATGGACGTCCTTATCCTGTTTTCTGTAAAAGCCTTGATGAAAATGCCGGGCAGTATGAAAAGAGTGATTGCAGGCGGTCTGGTCGGATCAGGGCTTTCCTGCCTGGTGGTAATTTTGCGGCTGCCCGTGGGAATCACAATGGCAGTGCTTCATATGCTTGTCAGCAGCGGGATGGTGGTATGCGGTCTTAAAATTCGCAGCTTTTCGGAATTTTTGAAGTGTTATATTTTATTGTATTTTGTTTCCGTTTTGATTGGCGGGATTCTGGGAATGTTAAAACCCTATGTGAAATACACAAGTCTCTATTTTGCTGTTGTGATTGGCTGCTATTACACAATCCGCGCGGTCTGGGAGTTTTTGTGCCGACTTCAGAAGGAGGAACTCAAGATTTGCCGGATCATCTTGTATCAGGAAGGAAGCTGCTGTGAGATACGCGGGCTTTGGGATACCGGAAATGTGTTGAAAGATCCACTGAGTGAAAAGCCGGTATGTATTTTAGAACAAAGCACAATAGAAAAGCTGACTGGAGAGAAGGAAAACTTGAAAGGGTTTCGTCTGATTCCATATCGGACAGTAGGAAAAAGTGGTGTCATGCCGGTATTTGAATTAGAGAAAATGTATATTGTACAGAAAAAACAGTGGATTTATCATCCACTGATCGGAATATGTGAAGAACAGATATCAGAACAGGGGATGTATCAAATGATCATCAACCCTGAAATATTAGGAGGAAGAGAAAATGGTTGTAAAAGTAGCAATGCCGCAGCAGTTTAAATTAAAAGTAGTACCCAGTCTGAAAGGGCTGCTGTTTCCAAATCAGAAAGAGGTTCATTACATCGGAGGTTCTGAAGTGCTGCCGCCTCCATTGGAGACAGAACGGGAAACAGAGGTGATCAGAAGACTCGGATCAGAATATGATCAGGAAGCGAAAAAAATGTTAATTGAGCACAATCTGCGTCTGGTCGTGTACATAGCAAAAAAATTTGATAATACCGGAGTGGGAGTAGAGGATCTGATTTCAATCGGAACAATCGGTCTGATCAAAGCGATCAACACATTCAATCCAACCAAAAAGATCAAGCTTGCCACCTATGCATCCCGCTGTATTGAAAATGAAATACTGATGTATCTGCGAAGAAACAGTAAGACTAAAATGGAAGTTTCCATTGACGAGCCTTTAAACGTGGATTGGGACGGCAACGAACTGCTGTTGTCTGATATCCTCGGAACAGAGGAGGATACCATCTATCGGGATCTGGAAACAGAAGCGGAGAGAAAGCTTCTGGTGCGTGCCATTAACCAGTTATCCAGTCGGGAAAAGCTCATTGTCAAGATGCGTTTTGGCCTGGATAATCCCGATGGAATCGAAAAAACTCAGAAAGAAGTAGCAGATTTACTGGGAATTTCGCAGTCATACATTTCCCGTCTGGAGAAGAAGATCATGCAGAGATTGAAGCGGGAAATCGTGCGTTATGAGTAAATTAGAAGAATCCTCAAAAAGTGCTTTCACTCCGTAAAAAAGGTGTTATAATGAGAAAAAAAGGTGGTGAAGCTATATGAAACTTACATTTATAGGAGCAGCCCATGAGGTGACCGGAAGTTGTCATTTGCTGCAGGCAGCGGGGAAAAATATTTTAATTGACTGTGGTATGGAGCAGGGACCGGACCTGTATGAAAACCCGGGACTTCCCATTGCAGCGGGAGAAGTGGACTATGTATTTTTGACACATGCACACATCGATCATTCAGGTCTTTTGCCCCTTTTGTGCAAGAATGGATTTAAAGGGCAGATATTGACCACATTTGCCACAGCGGATTTATGTAACATTATGCTTCGTGACAGCGCGCATATTCAGGAATTTGAAGCTGAATGGCGCAACCGGAAAGGAAGACGTGCCGGAGTGCCGGAGTTTGAGCCGCTTTACGTGATGGCAGGTGCAGAGGCTGCGATCAATCTTTTCGTTCCATGTGGATATGGAGAACGGCTTCATATTTGCGATGGGGTGGAAATCCGGTTTACAGATGTCGGCCATTTGCTTGGTTCGGCAAGTATTGAGGTCTGGATTACCGAAGGTGAGATTAGCAGGAAGATCGTATTTTCAGGAGATGTGGGGAATGTGGATCAGCCGATCATCAAAGATCCAAGGTGTACGGATACCGCAGATTATGTGGTAGTGGAATCCACCTATGGAAACCGGGTACATTCTTCGGAGAAGATAGATTATGTTTCTGAATTTACGAGAATTTTGAAAGAAACTTTTGATGCAGGCGGTAATGTCGTGATCCCGTCATTTGCAGTGGGACGTACGCAGGAGATGCTGTATTTCATCCGGGAGATCAAAGAACATGGACTTTTGCCGGAATATTCTGATTTTGAGGTATATCTGGACAGTCCACTGGCAATTGAAGCGACCAAAGTGTTTACAAAAAATATGCGGGAATGCTTCGATGAAGAAGCAATCAAACTGGTGGATGAGGGGATCAATCCTCTGGTATTTCCGGGGTTGAAGACATCCGTTACAAGTGATGATTCGAAACTGATTAATTTTATCGAAAAGCCGAAAGTAATTATTTCTGCATCGGGTATGTGTGACGCAGGACGGATCCGTCATCATTTGAAACACAATTTGTGGAGAAAAGAATGTACAATTCTGTTTGTGGGATATCAGGCGAACGGGACATTAGGAAGGCGGCTTCTGGAAGGTGAGAAGAATATCAAGCTGTTTGGAGAGCCGATCGAGGTTCATGCCAGAATTGAAAGTCTTCACGGAATCAGTGGTCATGCAGATATGAATGGTCTGATAGCATGGCTGAAAGGATTTAAGACACCGCTTCAGCATGTATTTGTGGTGCATGGCGAAGACACTGTGACGGAAGAATTTGCGCAGAAAGTAGAAGAGACGCTTGGATGTCCGGCGTGGGCGCCATTCCCGAACGGGGAAGTCGATCTGGCTGCGAATGAGATCTTAAACGAAGGTGTGCGGATTGTCGTGAAAGGCAAGAAGCCATCCCAGAAGAAAGCAGACGCTGCATTTGAGCGTCTTATCGCAGCCGGAAGAAGACTTTTGGATGTTATTTACAGACGAGAGGGAATTCCGAATAAAGACAAAGCAAAATTTGAAAGTCAGATCAATAATCTTGCTGATAAATGGGATCGTTGGGAATAGTGAGAAAGAGAAGATCACGGATGGGAGAAATCTCATCCGTGGTTTTTTATGAGAAAAAGTGAGGCTTGTTAATGACTCTGAATACATGAAATGGTATAATGAACAATGAAGATAGGAGGCAAAAGATATGAAAGGGAGTCTGGTACCATGTGGTCATACATTTAGTGATTTCCAGATTTATGATGAGAAGACTGCAAAGGAAGAATGTATCAAAATGGTTAGAAATATTATGGAATATTGGAAAGCAGAGGCGGCAAGAATTGAACAGGAACAAATTTTATAAAAAGAAAGTTCTTTTTGAAATTTAGAAATGCACATTGCTTTTTCTTTGTATGGGACTGTCAGATTTAAGACTTTGATTTGTCGAATGAGAGACTAAATAATTAGAAGGAGGCAAAGGCATGACGGCATATGTGTTTTTTATGATTTTCTGCAGTCTGATCGGTGTGGCAGTAGGAGCAATCGCAGTATTTGGCATTTTTGCCATTCGGCGGGCAATCAGAAACAAAAAGCAGGAAAAAGAGTCAGAAAAGAAATAAAATGAAGAAGAGGTCATAGAGGGATACGTAGCTTGTCAAGGAGTAAAACTTTTTTTATTTTCCGTAAAACCGCATAGACTGCCTGCAGATGGTGAATTCTTTTAATTAGAAACAGGACAGGAGGATTCACAAATGGCAGGAAATAAAGTGGAATTATGCGGGGTAAACACAGCGAAGCTCCCGCTTTTGAAAGAAGAGGAAAAGGAAGAGCTTCTTGCAAGGATCAAGGAGGGGGACGAAGACGCAAGAGAACAGTATATCAAGGGGAATTTAAGACTGGTACTCAGTGTGATCAAACGGTTTTCATCCAGCAGTGAAAATGCCGATGATCTGTTTCAGATCGGCTGTGTGGGACTGATGAAAGCAGTCGATCATTTTGACCCCTCAAGACTGGTAAAGTTTTCGACGTATGCAGTTCCGATGATCATCGGTGAGATCAGACGATATCTGCGGGACAATAATTCTATCCGTGTGAGCCGTTCTCTGCGTGATACGGCATATAAAGCAATCTACGCCAAAGAAGGATTTGTGAAGAAATATTCCAAAGAGCCTACGGTGCAGGAAATTGCTGAGGAGATCGGGATATCCAAGGAAGATATCGTGTTTGCACTGGATGCAATCCAGATGCCGGTCAGTCTTCATGAACCGGTATACAGCGACGGAGGCGATACGCTGTATATCATGGATCAGGTGAGTGATAAAAAGAACCGGGAAGAAAACTGGGTAGAAGAGCTGTCGTTGGAGGCAGCGATGGAACGTCTTAATGAACGGGAACGTTTTATCATTCAGCTTCGATTTTTTGAAGGAAAGACACAGATGGAGGTAGCGGAACAGATTCAGATTTCGCAGGCGCAGGTGAGCCGGCTGGAAAAAAATGCATTGAAAATAATGAAACAATATCTTCTGGGATAAAATTTCTCACTAAAACAGCATAAAAATGATTTTACGGTTGAAATTTCCAGAACTTCATACTATGATAAACACGTAGAATAGATGGAGGAGATGGAGACGATGATGTATAAGAGCTGTATTTTTGACTTGGATGGAACACTGACCGATACGCTGGACTCTCTTACATTTTCTGTGAATCTGACCATGAAAGAGATGGGACTGCCAGAGATTACAAGAGATCAGTGCCGGATGTTTGTGGGAAACGGAAGCAGAGTTCTTCTGGAAAAAGCACTGCGTGCCGCGTCAGAAGAAGCTTTAGAGAGGCTGGAGGAAGCGATGGAAATATATGGGAGAGTCTTCAATGAGAATTGTATGTATCATGTGGCTCCCTACGAAGGAATCGTGCAGCTTTTGGGTACATTAAAAGAGCAGGGAATCAGATGCGCTGTTCTTTCCAATAAACCGGACAGACAGGCGGTTCATGTTGTGGAAACTGTATTTGGAAAAAATCTCTTTTTTAAAGTGCAGGGACAGAAAGAAGGCGTGCCGAGAAAGCCGGATCCGACAGCAGTCCTTCAGATTGCAGGGGAGATGGGAGCGACTCCTGAAGAGACCATCTATATCGGAGACTCCGAAGTAGATATCAGGACCGGACATGCAGCCGGGATGCGCACGATAGGCGTTTCCTGGGGATTTCGAAGCAGAGCGGTCTTAAAGGAAGCGAACGCAGCGTATATCGTGGATACGGCGCAGGAGCTTCTGGAACTGATATCCGCATGGGAAGAGAAAAAAGGGAGGTAACGGAGCATGAATGAATACGATGAGGAATGTCTGCTTACGTTTCTAAAAAAACAGTCGCAGCTTTTTGACGAGCCGGTGGCAGAGACAATGGAAGAGGCAGAGGCTTTTCTGGAAGACTGTATGGCGGTCGTAGTAGATTCTCTGGATGAAGTAAGAGAATATTTTGAGGAGAGCGGTGCAGACGTGGAGAATATGGATGCGGAAGAACTCGAAGAGGCATCTGAAGTATTCCCGCTTTCAGGTGGACGCTATCTGATCGTGGAAGGGTAAAAGACAATCAAAGATATGCAGGAAGCCGCAGTTTTGTTGACTGCGGCTTTTTCTACGGCCTGCCGGATGGCATTTAGAATAATCTGAGAAGTATAAGGCGCGTCATCGGACAATTCCACGGCGTCCAGTGACTGAGTGTCATAAATCTGGTCGGCAATTTCTTCGATCGCAGGCTGGATCAGAGGAAACATTGTAGTCACGGTTTCATCCAGGTTGGCAAACCGGATGGAATTGATCCTGGAGCTGTCCACAGATACTTCCACTTCCAGATTTGTGTTGTTCAGCGTGAGGGTGGATGTGTAAGTACCGGGTGTATACTGTTTGTGAGCTGTTTGCTTCTTGTCTGTATGTCCGGGACCAAACATGACGAAAAGCAACACGATCAGAAGAATACAAAGGAGCGCGAACACAGCAGTATAGATGAGCTCCTTTGTGTGAAGGACAACGATTTTTGTTTTGGAATCCATAAGAATAATCCCCCTTGTTTTTTATCATTTTATGAGGCATATCCGGAAAATATTCCCGTCTTTTGCGTGACAAAAGCCGGGGAATCCTGTAAAATAGGTAACGCAGTTTAAAAGGACAGATTGGAAAAAGAAGAGGTGGACAACTATGTTTATCATTGTAGGACTTGGAAATCCGACACCAGAATATGAGGGAACGAGACACAATGTCGGATTTGAAGTAATAGATGCACTGGCACGAAAATATAATATTGATGTAGATACGAAAAAACACAGAGCTTATATCGGAAAAGGAATGATTGAGGGGCAGAAGGTAATCCTGGCAAAACCTCAGACTTATATGAATCTGAGCGGGGAAAGCGTCAGAAGTCTTCTGGACTATTATAAAGTGGACGAAGAGCAGGAGCTTCTTGTCATTTATGACGATATCAGCCTGGGAGTGGGGCAGATAAGGATTCGGGCGAAAGGAAGTGCCGGAGGGCATAACGGGATCAAAAATATCATTGCCCATTTAGGTGGACAGGTATTTCCCCGTATTAAAGTAGGTGTGGGAGAAAAACCGCCGAAATGGGATCTGGCTGATTATGTGCTGGGACATTTTTCAAAAGAAGAACAGGAACAGATGGAAGAGGGTTATGAACATGCAGTTTGTGCAGTGAAGGAGATTGTGACAGGCAATATCGAGGCTGCAATGAACGAGTATAATCGGAAAAAGAAGGAAAAATAAAATGATGCAGGCTTTTATCGCACCGCTTGCGGAACTTGCAGAATATCAGGAGATTTTACAGAAGCGAAGGAAAGAAAAGGGGATTTTGCAGATCGCAGGCTGTGTCAATTCACAAAAAACACATTTGATGTATGCGCTTGGCGATGGTTTTTCTTACAAGATCATCGTTTTTTCCAGTGAAGAAAAAGCGCAGAAGGCATATGAAGAATATCGCTTTTTAGATTCCGGGGTATTGTATTATCCGGCAAGAGATTTGTTGTTTTACCATGCGGATATCAAAGGAAATTATCTGATGAAGCAGCGGATGGAAGTGATCCGCAGTATGGTGACAAGACAAAAGGATCAGGAGATTACAGTGATTACGACTATGGATGCTTTTCTGGACGGGCTTTCTCCGGCAGAGGAGATCGTTTCGAAGCGGATTCAGATCTCATCCGGAGATACTGTTGATTTTACTAAGCTTCAGGAGAGACTTTCCGGCCTTGGGTATGTGCGGGAAGTACAGATTGAAGGACCGGGACAGTTTGCAGTGCGCGGCGGGATTCTGGATATTTTTCCGCTTACAGAAGAGATTCCGGTGCGTGTGGAGCTCTGGGGCGATGAGGTAGATTCGATTCGGACATTTGACGTAGAAAGTCAGCGTTCGATTGAAAACCTGCAGGAAATTGAGATTTATCCGGCAGCAGAACTGCAGAGTCAGAAGAAGCAGTCTTTTCTGGAGTATTTTCCGACAGAAGAGTCGATCCTGTTTCTGGATGAGCCGCAGAGGCTGATTGAAAAAGCAAATGAGATTGAAGAGGAATTTCAGGAGAGCGTCCGCAAGCGGGAAGAGGCCGGGCTGGAAGAAACGCAGGAGCTTACGGTATATCCGGTGCTGGAAATCTTAAACCGGATCAATCAGTTTTACGGAGTGGCATTTACCGCGCTGGAAGGAAAATGCAGGGGGTTAAAGATCCGGGAAACAGATTATATTCAGACGAAGGGTGTCAATCCGTATAACAACAGTTTTGAGATGCTCACAAGGGATTTGAAGCGGCTGAAAAGAAATCAGTACCGGGTGATCTTGCTGTCCGGTTCCAGGACAAGAGCAAAGCGCCTGGCGGAAGATCTGAGGGATTATGATCTGAGCAGTTTCTACAGCGAAGATATGGATCGTGAAGTGCAGCCGGGGGAAATTATGGTGGCATACGGGCATGTGACACAGGGATATGAATATCCGATGCTGAAATTCATGGTGATCTCTGAAACAGATATTTTTGGCAGACAGAAGAAAAAGAAGCGCAGAAAACTATATGAAGGACAGAAAATCCAAAGTTTCTCCGAATTAAAGGTTGGAGATTATGTGGTACATGAAAATCATGGTCTGGGCATCTATCAGGGAATTGAAAAGATTGAAGTAGATAAGATCACCAAAGATTATATGAAAATTTCTTATGCGGGAGGAAGCAGCCTGTATATTCTTGCAACACAGCTGGATCTGATCCAGAAGTATGCAGGAGCAGATGCAAAAAAGCCAAAGCTGAACAAGCTGGGAAGTAACCAGTGGACGAAAACAAAGAATCAGGTGCGCGGGGCAGTCAGACAGATTGCCAGGGATCTGGTGGAGCTGTATGCGGCAAGGCAGCAGGAGAATGGATATCAGTATGAACCGGATACGGTCTGGCAGAAGGAATTTGAAGAAATGTTCCCGTTTGAGGAGACCGATGACCAGCTGCAGGCGATCGCCGATACCAAGCAGGACATGGAGAGTAAAAAGATCATGGACCGTCTGATCTGCGGAGACGTCGGATATGGAAAGACGGAAATTGCCATTCGGGCTGCATTTAAGGCGATCCAGGACGGGAAACAGGTGGTATATCTGGTGCCGACAACGATCCTGGCACAGCAGCATTACAACACGTTTGTGCAGAGGATGAAAGAATTTCCGGTGCGCGTGGATTTGCTTTGCCGGTTTCGGACGCCTGCCCAACAGAAGAAGACAACAGAAGATCTGAAAAAAGGACTGGTGGATATTCTGATCGGGACGCATCGTGTTTTGTCCAAGGATGTGGAATTTAAGGATCTGGGACTTTTGATCATAGATGAAGAGCAGCGATTTGGCGTGACACACAAAGAAAAGATTAAAAAACTGCGGGAAAATGTGGATGTACTGACGCTGACTGCCACGCCGATCCCGCGGACACTGCATATGAGTCTGATCGGAATCCGCGATATGAGTGTGCTGGAAGAGGCGCCGATGGATCGGATGCCGATCCAGACATATGTGATGGAGTACAATGATGAGATGGTCCGTGAAGCCATTCAAAGAGAATTGGATCGGGACGGACAGGTGTATTATGTATATAATCGGGTAAGTGATATTGCGGAAATTGCCGATCATGTGCAAAAACTTGTTCCGGACGCCACAGTGGCATTTGCTCACGGGCAGATGGCGGAGCATGAGCTGGAAAATATCATGTATGATTTCATCAACGGAGACATTGATGTGCTGGTGTCAACAACGATTATTGAGACCGGACTGGATATTTCCAATGCCAATACGATGATCATCCATGATGCAGACCGTCTGGGACTTTCTCAAATGTACCAGCTGCGGGGACGTGTGGGAAGATCCAATCGGATGGCGTATGCATTTCTCCTGTACCGAAGAGACAAGCTGCTAAAGGAAGTGGCGGAAAAAAGACTGGCGGCAATCCGGGAGTTTACAGATCTTGGTTCCGGATTTAAAATTGCGATGCGGGATCTGGAAATCCGTGGGGCAGGAAATCTTCTGGGTGCAGAACAGCATGGGCATATGGAGGCTGTCGGATATGATCTGTACTGCAAGATGCTCAATGAAGCGGTAAAACAGTTAAAAGGCGGAACCGAGGAGGAAATCTATACGACCGTGATGGATCTGAATGTGGATGCCTATATCCCGAATTCCTATATTCCGAACGAATATCAGAAGCTGGATATTTACAAGCGGATCGCGGGAATTGAAGATGAGGAAGAGATGGATGATATGCTGGAGGAGCTTATTGACCGGTTCGGGGATGTACCAAGAAAGGTACAGCAGCTTCTTCAGATCGCAGGTCTCAAAGCGCTTGCACATTCGGCCTATGTGACGGCAGTGGAACAAAAAGGAGAAGAATTCCGGTTTACCATGTATGAAAAAGCGAAGGTCAATCCGCAGAAAATTCCTCCGTTGATTCAGAGCTACCGGGGAAATCTGGTGTTTAAGGCGGAGGCAGTGCCGTATTTTGTCTATTATAAAAAGGGCAGAAATAAAAAGGAAAAGGATGAAACGGTTCTGGAACTTGTGAAAAAGCTCTTAAATGATATAAAGAGCTTGTTAGAGGAGAAAAAAGACGTTATAATAAAATAATTAGGTACAATTAGAGGAGGAATTTATGGTTGGATTGAAAAAAAGAGGTGTGATCACCGCGGTTGCCGGTATTTTAGCGGCGGTTACGATAACAGGATGCAGTGCTGCCCCTGATAATGATGCCACAGTAGTAACGGTCGGAACAGAGAAGGTTTCGTATGGTGTTGCTAATTTTTATGCGCGTATGCAGCAGGCGCAGTATGAGTCGTTTTATGCAGGCCTGATGGGGATGAGTGCGGACACAATGTGGAGTCAGGAAGTGGAAGAAGGCAAGACATATGAGGAGAATATGAAAGACAGTATTTTAGAGTCTCTGGAAAATATGTATCTTGTAAAACAGCATGCTTCTGAATATAAAGTGGAGTTGACAGACAAAGAAAAGAAGAAGATCGACAAAGCAGCAGAAGAGTTTGTGGAAGATAACACATTGGAGGACAAAGAAGTTGTGTCCGGATATAAAAAATATGTCAAAGAATATCTGGAACTTGCTACGATTCAGCAGAAGATGGATGCACCGATGAAAGAGGGCGTGGATGAAAATGTTTCAGATGAGGATGCAGCACAAAAGAAGATCGAGTATGTCCAGTTTTCTTATACGAAGAAAGATGATTCCGGACAGTCCGTTCAGATGACTGACGAGGAAAAGAAGGCAGAAAAAGAAAAGGCACAGACCTTTCTGGATACAGTCAGCGCAGATCCGGACAAGGACATGAATGCAGCAGCTGCTTCGGCAGAAAAAGAAGTGCAGACGGCGACATTTGATTCTGAGTCCAGCACACTGAACGCAGATCTTTTAAAAGCGGCAGATGCGCTGGAAAATGTAGGGGACGTGACAAGCCTGATCGAGACAGACGATGGAGTCTACGTGGCGAAGCTGACAAGCAAGCTGGATCGTGAGGCAACAGATCAGAAGAAAAAAGAAATCGTAGAAGAGCGCAAGCAGAAACAGTATGAAGATCAGGTGGAAACATGGCGCAAAGAGACTGACATCAAGGTAGACAAAAAAGAATGGAAAAAAGTAGACTTTGAAGATCAGGGTGTGAATGTAAAACAGACAACGACTGATTCAGAAAAATAGAATGTAGGAAAAAGGAGAAGAAATCCTGAAAAAGTGAGGGATTTCTTCTCCTTTTTATTTGCGCCGTCGGAAAATCTGTACAAGAACAATCAGCAATAAAAGGGCGGACAGACTGTATCCGAGGAAACTGATCCAAGGGAGTCCAAACCACTTTGGAATGCTGTAAATGTCCGAGGCAAGACCTGATCCGATAAACAGGGCAGCAGAAAGAATCGTCAAAAGCACCCGGTTTGTAATGGAAGAAACATCACGGCGGAAATGCTCGCCATCAGAAAGCTGCAGGTTGACTTGTGCCTGCCCGTTTTTTATAATGTTTAAAAGATCAGAAAGCTGGGCAGGGATGTTGAGGGATTTGTCCAGCGAAGTATAGACCTGGCGTCCCTTATGTTTTAAAATATGCTTTGCATCCAGCTCATGGATCAGCAGATTGGACATATGTACAGATAAAATCCGCAGCAGATTTACATCCGGAGCACATGCACTTAAAGTTCCTTCGATCGTGATCATGCTTCGCGCAAGCAGCGTGACATCCGGGGTAATTGCAAGCCGGTGATCCTTGACCAGCTGCAGGAGCCGTTCGATCAGATCGCCAAGCCGCATGGTGCCGAAGTCCATGGAAACATACTTGCTGACAATATCATCAATGTCCGTGTACAGGCGGGCATGGTTGACACGCTCCTGAGGTTCGGCAAACGCGAGTAATACGTTTTTCAGAGAATAAATATCATTCTCAAGAAGTGCCGTGATCGCTTTGCGAAGCAGCAGCTTGGTGTTGGAAGACAGATGTCCTGCCATTCCGAGATCCAGCCATGCAATCTGCCCTTTGCTGATCCAGAGATTTCCAGGATGCGGATCCGCATGGAAAAATCCATCCTCCAAAATCTGTTTGCAGTAGTTTTCCGCTGTCTTTTCGCCAATTTCAGTCATGTCGTAGCCAAGACTTTTTAGTTCCTCTATATGATCGATCTGGATTCCGTCGATATAGTCCATGACAAGAAGTCTTGGAGTCGTCAGTTCGTGATACACCACGGGGCAGGTCGTATAGGCGATTTCTTTTTGGTTGGCGTAAAACAGATCTAGATTGGCGGCCTCTTTTTCAAAGTCAATCTCTTCTCTGGTAGTCTCCCAGAGTTCATCTAAAATCGTATGAAAGTCGATCAGATTTTTAGTTCCCAGTGTCAGTTTTAAAATACCGGAAGCTTTTTTTAAAAGCCGGATATCATTTTCCATCGTCTTTTGGATGGCCGGTCGCTGTACCTTTAAAACAACCTTTGTTCCGTCTTTTAGCTGTGCGGGATGTACCTGTGCAATGGAAGCAGAGCCAAGCGGAGTCTGTTCGATGGAAGAAAAAATGTCAGAGACAGGTCGCTGTAATTCGGATTCAATGATGGAGACTGCAGTCTCATATGGCATGGGGATCACATCGGTACGAAGCCTTGTCAGCTCCTGACAGTATACTTCCGGGAGCATATCGGAACGCATGGACATGATCTGCCCCAGCTTGACATAAGTAGGGCCCAGATCTTCCAGAATCTCGCGGAGCTTGACCGGTGTCAGACCCGAGGTCAGATGGTGTTTTTTTAAAACTTTTAAAATCTCGTTCAGCCGCCTGCCGGAGGCGGCTGAATCTTCTTCCGTGTATGATGGATACCGGGAAGGATCCATTGTTTTTTGTTCTTTATTCATTCTGATTCTTCGGGTGTCCTTTCATCGGAGGTAATATCTGGATCTTCAGGCTGTTCTTTTCTTGCTTCTTCTGTCTGGGCAATCTTTTCTTTCAGAGCGTTTAATTCCTCTTCGGTCATCTGATCGACAGAATTCATGGCATCTGTATAATTCCTGGTAACGGTGACAGAAATATGTTCTTTGACTTTTTCTTTTGCTGTATGTTTCAGTTCTTCATTGAGCATTCTGCCCTGTGCAACGGTCAGTTCGCCTTTTTCTACCAGATCATCGATCAGTTCTTTTGCGTTTTCTGCAGTAGAGGCGACAGCACCTACACCTGCTAAAAATACTTTTCTTAATCCTTCTGTGAATTCCATAAAGACCATCCTTTCTTGAAGTACATGATTGTCATTTGTTTTTCTTTATTATAGCACGTATCAGGAGGAATGTTTCTTACTTTTTTGTTAAAAATATGAAAAAAGTAAGAGGAAAAAAGCAAAATATGGTATAATTTTCTATATCAGACAGGGGAGGTAACAGGTGTGGAAAAAGTAAGAGAGAAGGTACTTTTTGCACTGCAGGAAGTACAGAGGGCAGTGATCGGAAAGCAGGAAGTGACAGAGACGGTGATGAAAGCATTTTTGGCGGGTGGGCATGTGCTGGTGGAGGATATTCCGGGACTTGGCAAGACGACCATGGCGATTGCTTTTTCCAGAGCGATCGGACTGCAGAAGCGCAGAGTGCAGTTTACACCGGATGTACTTCCGTCAGATCTGACTGGATTTACCATCTACCAGAAAGAGAGAAATGCGTTTGTATATCATCCGGGAGCCGTGGTCTGCAACCTGCTTCTGGCAGATGAGATCAACCGGGCGTCTCCGAAGACGCAGTCAGCCCTTTTGGAAGTGATGGAAGAGGGGCAGGTGACCGTGGATGGAAAAACCAGGAAGATTGCTCCGCCGTTTCTGGTGATCGCTACGGAAAATCCGTCCGGCTCCGCAGGGACGCAGCTGCTGCCGGAATCTCAGTTGGATCGTTTTATGGTCTGTGTAAAGATGGGATATCCGACAATTCGTGAAGAGATGGAGATTCTGCGAAAAAATGAGAATGGCCGTACGTCAGATGCCGTTCAACAGGTGATGACAAAGGAAGAACTTGAGGAAGCACAGCGGGAGACTGCACAGATTTTTATGCATGAGCGGATTCTGGAATATCTGGTGCAGCTGGCACAGGCTACCAGGGAGCATGAGATGCTGGAGCTGGGGATGAGTCCAAGAGGAACAGTGGCACTTGCAAAGATGGCGAAAGCGGGTGCGTATCTGGCAGGAAGAGAATATGTGGTTCCGGCAGATGTCAGGGGAGTGTTTCGGGAGACTGCACAGCATCGGATCCTGTTAAATACAAGGGCAAGGATCAGCAAAGTAAAACAGGAGGAAGTACTGCAGGAAATTTTGTCCGCAGTAGAATCACCATCATTGAAAAAGCGATAAAAAGGAGCGTATATGGGAAAACGGATGATAACATATCTTCTGGTGCTTGGCGCAGTGGGCTATCTGTTTTTGATGTATATTTATCCGGCACTGAGCGGGCTGTTGATTTTTGTGCTTCTGTATCCGGCGGCAGGAATCGTTTATCTTATTTTTGCGGGGAGAGGACTCTCTGTCAGAGTAAAGCAGCTCTCGGATTACGGAGAAAAAGAACAGCAGATGAAAGTCAGTATACAGGTTTGCAGGGAAAGCTCTTTTTGGATCGGAAAGTGCAGGGTTCTGCTGGAAATGGAACATGCAGTATCCGGCATCAGACAAAAAGACAGTTTATGGCTTTCTGAAAAGCAGGCAGACTATGCATTTGAACCAGACAGGTGCGGAGAGTGGAAGCTGACGATTACAGAAGTGAGAATCTATGATTTTATGGGAATTTTGTCTGTGGGTAAAAAGCAGCAGGAAAAGCAGCGATTCACAGTCCTGCCGAAGATCTGTGCAATGCCGGTAGAGATTGGGAGAAGGACGCGGGAATTTCCGGTTGAGCCGGAAACCTATTCCAATGAAAGGGGTGGGCAGGATGCTACGGAAATCTATCAGATCCGGGAGTATCACATTCCGGATCCGGTGCAGATGATCCACTGGAAGATCAGTGCCAAGGCGGGAAAAATGATGGTCAAAGAATCCAGTCATCCTCTTGGATGTGCGGTATGTATCAGACTCTGGCTTTCGGATGCTGCGAAAGATTTCAAAAAGCTGGAGCGTATGATCGAGATCTGCGCTTCACTTTCCAGGACACTGGTAGAAGAACACTGTATGCACGTTGTGGCATGGTTTGATCAGAAAAACGTCCGTGTTGTGCGATGGCGCGTGAAGGATGAGGAGACGTTTTATGAAATGCTCTGGGAGCTGATGGAAGCAGTCCCTGCAGCGAAACGAGAGGAAGAGCAAAGCGGGTTTGAAGAAGTGTTTCGAACACAGAATTTTTCCAGTGTTCTTGTCCTGGACGGACAGGGGATTCAGGGATGGAACGATACTGGGATTATCCAGGTGTGATATGGGGAGAAGGGGTATGAAAAGAAAAAAGAAGGATTTGAATCAACATAGCTGGAAAGTTCATATCTTACAGTTTCTTACCGTTGGTTTTGCACTGTGGTCCTGGTGGGAGACTGCCGCCGGAGTGAAATTGACGCAGAAATTACCTCAGGATCAGACAGAGAGGTGGATGGCAGTACTTTTGATCACCGGGTTTTTAGGGAGTGTCTGGCTTGGGACAATGCTGGTAAAAAGAAAGAAGCTCCTGCTTTGTATTTCTGCGGTTTTCTATCTTGTACCAGCAATATATGCGGCGGTTTTGACGTATTTCCCGGATCCGAGAGAATGCTGGCTTCAGATGATTGCAGCCGGATTGTATGTGACAGTGCTTACATCGATGTCTTATAATGTTCTGCAGAATGTCTGCATTGCGGGAATAAGCTTCGTATTTCTGGCATTTTGTTCGGTTCAGCTGGGAGAGCAGATGGAGCCGATGAAAGAAAAAGAAGATGGAGTATATCGGACGACCAGACGATATGTGAAAGAGCATGTAATCCAGAAAGCAGAAGAGACGTGGAATGCATGGAGTGCAGACAGGCAGACAAGAAAAGAAGCACAGACGAAAAAGGAAGAGCAAAAGGAAGAGTCAGAAAAAGAGAAACAAAAAACACAGGCAAAGATCCCGCAGACAGAGCAGAATATGATTCCGGAAGAGACAGGCATGGATTCTTCCGGCGGTATGGAAGATTTGCGGGAGCTGGGCAGCTTTGTACCCAGGAAGGGTGTGTTGTTCACTGTGACGCAGGAGGAAATGCCGACAGATACGATTTATGTTTCGGAGAAATATGGAAAAGAATATGACGGGGGATCCTGGAGCGAAGGAAGTGCGACGGATCCGGCAAGTGTATATTTGCAGTATCCATCTTCTTTGAAGCAACTTCGCAAATTGTGCAGCGAACTGCAGGAAGCAGATTCTTTTGAAGAAGCAGAGCGGTTCGTGGAAGAAACATTAAAACGTCAGGCTGTGTATGATGTAAATCCGGGGTCGACACCGTCCGGTGAGGATTTTGCGGAGTACTTTTTGTTTGAAAACCACAGAGGATTTTGTGTGCATTTTGCAACGGCTGCAACTTTGATGTATCGAATGATGGGGATTCCGGCCAGATTTGCAGAAGGTTATGCCATTCCGGCATCTGCATTTTCACAGCGGGAAAATGGGCCATATGTGGCAGAAGTTGAGGGCAGCATGGGCCATGCCTGGTGTGAAGTCTGGCAGGAGGATACCGGCTGGAAGGTCGAGGATCATACAGGTGCAGCTTCTGCGTTGGAAAATGTAGAGAGGGAAAGGGCATCATCGGATACGTGGCAGCAGATCCGAAAGGCGATCTTTCAGTGTTTGAAGGTAATCGGCGTTATACTTCTGGTGTTCGCGCTGATAATATTGCAGGCGTGGATACGGACTGTGCGGAAAAGAAAACGGTGCCGAACGGGATCAATCGATGTAAGAGTCCGGGTTGTTTATCAGAGCCTGTACGAGGTTGCAGAGTTTCTGCATCCATCCGGGGAAGATCCATTTTCAATGCAAGGAAAAGAAGCGGTGAAGAAATCTCTTCCGGAACTGGAAGAGACCGATCTAAACTGGATGTATGATACGATGATGCGCACTATGTTCTATAAAGGCTGTGATATCCGCGATGGAGAACAGATGTATCGTTTGTATGGACAATGCAGAAAAAAAGTAAAACAAGGATTAAACGCCTGGAAAAAGCTGCAGTGGAATGTGATAAAATGTTTTCCATAGATAAAAAACAGATTATGTTTATAAAGAGAAAATGAAGTGACTGTGACAAGTTTTTAGATTTCGTTCATTGCTTTTGCTGAAAGAAACTTGTATAATTGCATGTATTGGAATTGCCGAAGCTGGCAAAGCACCAGTATCCGGAGACAGAACTGCTAAGTTGGATGCAATTTATCAATGCAGAGACAGAGGAGGAATTTCTACAGGAAATGGGAGAAACGAAAGAACATGTTTTGTTTCGATTGAAGGAGAAGTTTAAGCTCTCAGATACGGATGCAAATCAATATTTAGAAAAATACTGGAAAGAGTGAATTGATATACAAGAAAAAGCAACATTTCATGTTTGGTTGACATGGAATGTTGCTTTCTTTCATGGTGGAAGTTCTCTGTATATAAATCATACTTGTTTTCGGGCTGATTGTGAAATTTTTTGAAACACTGTCAGTAGTCTTCGATTATCTTCTGGATCCATGATGCAGAAGCGGACAAATTCTCCCTCTAATCCGGTGAAGGAAGAACAGTCCCGGATCATCAGTCCTTCCCGGATACAGGCTTCAAATACGTCAGATGAAGTCAGTCCATCTTTTTGGATCTGTACCAGCAAAAAGTTGGCATAAGCCGGATAAACATAGAAAAAAGGAAGTTCACGCAATTTTGTATACATGTATTCACGCTCGGAAAGTATCAAATTGCGTGTCTTTTTTATATACTCTTTGTCTTGAAACAAAAGTTCGCCGGCAAATGCGCCAAGGCTGTTTAATGACCATGGAATCTGTTTGCTCTTCAATTTTTTGAGAAATTCAGCATTTCCGGTGATACCGTACCCGAACCGCATACCAGGAGCGGCAAAAAATTTGGAAACACCACGTAGTACCATCAGATTCTGGAAATTTTGGGTCAAAGGAACTGCGGTGACGGCATCTACATCAGGTGCAAACTCCACGTACGTTTCATCGATCATCACAAAGATGTTGTGATCCTGACAAAACTCCAGCAGCTTTATCAGCTCCGGATGAAAAATTGCGGAAGAAGTCGGATTGTTCGGATTGCATAAAATAAGAAAATCAATCTGCTTTTTAGCCAGCGCCAGACACAGTTCCTCTACAGACAATTGGAAATCCTGTTCTGGTTTCAGATAAAAGCAGTCGATCGTGCTGTCTGAAAATCCAAGTTCTCTGGAGTATTCGGAATAAGTGGGTCCAAGGATCATCGTATGCTTTGGACGGCGCTCTTCAATCAGCAGGGAAATCAGTTCACTGGAACCATTGCCCGGCAGGATAAAGTCTGCAGGAATCTGACAGTATGTGGAGAGTATGTTTCTAAGACTGGTATAGCTCCGATCCGGGTAGGAAGAGAGCAGATCCAGATGAGCTGCAAGAGCTTTTTTTACCTGTTCGGAAAGTCCGAGCGGATTTACGTTAGCACCAAAATTGACAATATCATCTTTTTTTAATCCGTAGTGTTCGCACACTTTTTCAATATCACTTCCGTGAAATTCCAGTTTTGTATTCATGTATACAATCCCCTTTTAAATTCTTTGATTCCACCGTTGCAAGAAATACAGTGTTGATGTTATAATACTTTATTATAGTGTGTTTACAAAAAAATGCAACGTAAGAAGAATGAGCAGGTGACGAATTTGAAGAATAAAATTAAACGCCTTTCAAAAGGAGATTTTCATATTCCACAGCCGGAGATTATTTTCCCGGAGACGCGGATCATCATGCGTGTCGGAGAAGGCGAGATGTACAAAGGAAGCTTTTCTCTCCAGAATCAGGGAGAGGGGACGATCCGTGGACTGGTTTATCCATCGTCTTTTCGGGTACGCTGTGAGGAGCAGGGATTTGATGGGAATCCGGTGAACATCTCTTATACATATGACGGATCTGGTCTGGTTCCGGGACATGTGGAACACGGAAAATTTACCATTGTGTGCAATGGCGGAGAGTATGAGGTGGCATTTACTGCCATTATTGAAAAGCCGTTTGTAATGACAACTTATGGAAAAGTACAGAGTCTGGAAGATTTTAAGAAGCTGTCTTTTCGGGATCCGGCGGAGGCAGAAAAGCTGTTCCGTTCCAGAGATTTTTATGAGATCCTGAAGTATGAGGATAAGCGGATTCAGGCATTGTATGACAATATGAGAAAATGGGAGCTGGATCAGCAGGCGTTGGAAGAGTTTTTGGTGGGCTGCAAGCAGAAAGAGAAGATTTTTCTGACGCTGGAAGAGGAGAGCAGGGCATTTATTTCTCTTCAGGAATCCAGAAAAGATACCTTTACGATCAAGAAGAATACGTGGGGATATCTGACCATTGATGTACGTACCGAAGGTGAATTTTTAAGTGTGGAGCATACCAAGGTTACTACGGAGGAATTCATCGGGAATGCGTATCGGCTGGAATATATCATCGACTATACAAAGCTCCATCGGGGAAGCAACTTCGGGCAGATCATCCTGGAGTCCCCGTATGAGATACTGACCTATGAGATCGTGGTAGAGAAGGATGTCTGCAGAGATGAAGAGAGACGGGAGCGGGATAAAGAGTTTGCAAGTATTTTAAAGCGCTGTCTTGTTTATGAGAGCGGCAAGCTGGATATGAACACCTGGTGCGAGGAGTCCTTAAAGAAGATCGAGCATTTGCGGAGTCTGGATGAGGACAATGAGATGTATCTTCTGGTACATGCACATATCTGTCTTTTGGGCAAACGGTTTGAAGAGGCAAAATGGATTCTGGAATCTTACAATTACAACCGGTTTGCAATCGGAAAAAATGTAGAGATCAGTTCCTATTATTTGTATCTGACCACGCTGCTTTCCAATGATTCGATCGGGACACGCAGAGTGGCAGAAGAGCTTTCAAAATCCTATATGAAGCATCCCGACAGCTGGAAGATCCTCTGTATGTTGGTGAATGTAGATTCTGAGTACAAGATCATCAGTGAACGTCTCAGAGCTTTGGAGCATCACTTCTATGAGGAAAAGACGCGCAGTATCTGGTTTTATCTGGAAGCCTTCCGGTGTTTCCGTGAGAAGAGTTCTTCCTTGAAAAAACTGGGCATTTTTGAAGTGCGGGTGTTGTATTTTGCAGCCAAGCACAAACTGATGACAAAGGAACTGGCATTATATACAGCCAATCTTGCAAGTCAGCTGAAAAGCTTTGACCGCTATCTTTATGAGACTCTGGTGCTTTCCTACGGGATGTATGAAGAGTCCATGATCCTGACCGCAATCTGTACACTTCTGATCAAGGGAAGCTGCATGGAAAACTGCTTTTTTAAATGGTATGAAAAAGCAGTGGATTCGGAATTAAAGATTGCACAGCTGTACGAGTTTTATATGGCTGCGATCCAGCCTGGCAGAGTCAATAAAGCACTGCCGCGTTCCGTGTATCTTTACTTTATGCATGGAAATAATCTGGATTTCCATAAACGGGCGCTTTTGTATTCAAACCTGATTACTTATGAGGATGAATCCAGTGAGATTTATGCGCATTACAGAGATGAGATGGAAGCGTTTGCGTGGAATCAGCTGGAGCGCAGAAATATTGATTCCATGCTCCGCATTATATATAAGCGTTTTCTGACAGAAGATTCTATGGAAGCAGAGCAGATCAAAGCACTATATGATATCTGCCATGCTTATGAGATCACAACAAAGGTACCGAATATGAAATTTATTCATGTGATCGCAGAGGATGGAACGATCACGCAGAAGGCGCCGTATACGGACAAAGGGGCAAGGGTATTTTTATATGCAAAGACAGACCGGCTTGTGTGGGAAAGCAAGGATGGAAGACATTATACAGATTCTATTCCATATGAAAGCAAGCGCCTGTTCTATGAGCTTCGTTACATGGATATCTGTAAGCGGTATATGAACAGTCTGAAGCAGAACCGTCAGGAGGAGAAGGTAGAAGAGCTTTCTCTTGAGTCTGTGCGAAAGTATGGCATTGAAAATTACGGGGAAGAAGAGATCATGGGACTGTGCAGCCGTACGATCCGTGAAAACAATTATGAATGTGATGATTTCCTTACCTACGTGTGTTTTGAGATGTTTAAAAGAAAGCAGTTTGACAGAGTGATCCTGACGTATCTTGCGAATTACTACTGCGGAGCGACTACAGACATGAAACTGCTCTGGAGAGAAGCAAGAGAGTATGAAGTACATACTCAGAAGCTGGCGGAGAGGATCATCACACAGATGTTGTTCTCGGAAGAGTTATTCGGAGAGGTTCCGATCTTTGAAGAATATTATGAAGAGGGAGCTTATTTCAGACTGCAGCAGGCATATCTGGCGTATATGTCCAGAGAATATGTAGTGGAAGAGCGCAGGATGAGCAGAAGTATTATTGATATCATCTGTAAGGAATATGAAAAGGGTGAAGAAACGATAGACATCTGCAAGATCGCCGTATTAAAATATTATTCCACCAGAGAATATACGACGACTGTGCGTAAGACTCTGAAAAAATTCTTACAGGAGCTGTGCGGCAAGCAGATTTATTTCCCGTTCTTTCTGGCATACGAAAAGGAATGGCTCATTGAGCTGCAGCTTTGGGATAAGACGCTGATCGAGTACAAAGGGCAGAAGGGAAGCCGTGTCATGCTCTACTATCAGCTTCAGAAAGAAAATTCAGAGGCGGTAGATTATGCTACAGAGGTGCTTACGCCGATGTATGAGAATCTCTATGTGAAGAAATTTGTGCTGTTCTCCAACGAGCGGTTGAAATATTATTTCAAGGAGACCATTGATGGCAACACTTACCGAAGTGATAAAGAGTGCTGCATGAAGGATGCTGTGTTTGGAGAATCCGGGCGATATGGACGACTGAATGATATTTTACTTTCAGAGGGCAGTGAAAAAGAAGAAAAGATGAAAGCATATGCACAGGAAGATGCAATTGCCGCGCATATGTTTGAACAGTATTAAGGAGGCTGACTCCTATGGGACAAGGCAATATTATAGGTTACGAGATCAATGAAAAGACCTGTCAGATCAGTTTTTATAATGAAGAAATGGCAGAGCCGGAGACGATGGAAGTAGATGCGGATAATTATCAGATCCCTCTGGTCATCGGAAAGCTGCGTGATACCTGGGCATACGGAAAAGAAGCAAAACGTCTGGCCAGCTTGAAAGAAGGATTCACCGTAAACCGGTTACTGGATAAAAGCCTGGCAGGGGAAAAAATTGAATTTGGAGAAGAATCCTATGAAGCAGTATGGCTGCTTGCTAAATTTATCGAACTGTCGCTGCAGTCGTTTCCGAAGATCAACGGGATCGTGTTCAGTGTTCCGGAGCTGACGGAAGAGCTGGCGCAGATGTTGCGGGGAATCGCAGTACGGATGAATATTGATAAACGGCATATTTTCATTCAGGATTACAAAGAGAGTTTCTGCAATTATCTGTTTTATCAGCCAAAAGAACTCTGGCAGTATGAGGCGGCGTTGTTTTGCTGTGACAGAAATGAGATCAAAGCGTATATGCTCAGAAGGCTGAAGCCGGGGCTTGGAGGCGGAAAGACGATTTTTGTGACAGTGGACGAAGTGGCAAGTGCGCATATAAAAGAACTGGCAGCCGTGTATCCGGTGCTCAATGCGGACAAGGCAAAAGATGCGGATATGAGATTCTGCCGGTTTATTGAAGGCGTGTTTGACAAGCGGATCGTATCTTCGGTCTTTCTGACCGGAGAGGGATTTGAGAATAACTGGTATCCGACTTCTCTGAGAGTCCTGTGCAATGGAAGAAGAGCATTTATCGGAAACAATCTCTACAGTAAGGGTGCCTGTTATACCGCATACCGCAAGATGTTTATGCACATTGAGGATCCGGTTTATCTTTCCGAAGACAAGCTGACAGATCAGATTACTGTGAATATGCGGGTGAATGGACAGGAGATGTGGTATCCGATCGTATCCTGGGGATCGCACTGGTATGAATCCAACAATCAGTGGGAAGTGCTTTTAGAGGATACAGAAGATATCGAGCTTCATATCGAGTCTCTAGTACAGGGTACGTTAAAGACGGAGGTGATCCCGCTTGGAAGGTTTCCCAAGAGAGGCGAGTATTCCATGCGGCTTCAGATCGAGACGTTATTTTTAGATGAAAAAACATGTAAGATCACGGTGCGGGATGTAGGATTCGGAGAGTTTTTCCCGCCGACCGATTTTCAGGAAGAGAAGATTATACATTTAGGAGGAAATGATGGGAAGTTTAATTCTATGTCATGATCAGCATGCGGCCCATCCGTATGAAATTACGAGGATCCACTGTAAGATATTTACAATGGAAGAGCTGTGCTATTATCTCTGCAATAATCTCTACCTGATCGATTATACGATTATGAACGAGCAGCTGTGCGGATGGCTGGAAGAGGACATCGGGAAAAGGGAGCTTGCAGACCAGCTTCGGGATGTGATCCGGATGCGGGGAAGTGTGGAAAAATTTGTACTCACGATTTTGAAGAGTTCCGGAATCTACAAGGAAGCGGAGATGATCCGGATCCAGAATGTTCTGGAGCGGCTCAAAAACCAGAAGGACATTGAGCGGCAGAAATACAAAGGAGACAATCTTCTGGAAAGTGGAGAAGTGGAAGAAGCGATCCTTGTGTATCAGGCAATCTTAAATGAAGGGGAGGATGAGAATACAGATCCCAAGTTTTATGGAAAGATCTATGCAAGTCTGGGGTCTGCCTATGGAAGAATGTTCCTCTATCAGCAGGCGGCACGGATGTATGACAGGGCGTATCAGATCTGCGAAGATCCAAAGTTGTTAAAGCCGTATTTGTATGCGTCTTATAAGTATATGTCGATGGAGGAATATCATATCCTTCTTACGAAAAATGACACCTATGCGGAGATCAATACAGAGCTGCGCAGCGAGATGAAAGAAATCCGGGAAGGAATCCAGATGGAGATGTCAGAGCAGCTGACAGACAAGTGGAAACAGCAGTACCGGAGGAGTCACATATAGAGTATTTAGTAAAAGTATCCAAATCAGAGTGATCAGATTTGGATACTTTTTTGAATTAATGTGATTGATTTTGACTGAAAATGATTATATTATAAGGATAAAGGAAACGAAAATGATTGAAAATGAAAGAAAGGATGAGGAAAATGCTGGCAGAAGAGCGGTTTCGCGAAATTCTTAAGATCGTAAACGAAAAAAAAACAGTGACTGTAACAGAGCTGACAGAACTTCTGGATACTTCAGAGTCTACGATCAGAAGAGACCTGACACAGCTTCATAAAAGAGGAGCCTTGTTGAAAGTCCACGGGGGAGCAACTGTACTGAATGGGGCATATACGACAAAGGATGCAAAGGTTTCAGAAAGAGAGGGGCTGTATGTAGAGGAAAAACGCAGCATTGCAAAGCTGGCAGCGGCTCTGATCGGTCAGGAGGATTTTGTTTATATCGATGCAGGAACGAGCACAGCGTCATTGGCAGAGGCGATTTCAGAGAGGAAGGCCGTGTATGTGACGAATGGAATTCTGCATGCAAAGTGTCTGGCAGAAAAAGGCTGCCGGGTGTTTTTGCCGGGAGGCGAGCTGAAAGAGGATACACAGGCTTTAGTCGGAGGAGCTGCGGTAGAGTGGCTGAATAAGTATAACTTTACAAAAGGCTTCTTTGGCACGAATGGAATTCATCTGGAGAAAGGGTATACGACACCGGATATCAGCGAAGCACTGGTAAAAGAAGCTGCAATGAAGAGATGCAGAGAGGCATATGTTCTGGCAGATTCGAGCAAATTCGGTCATGTATCATCCGTCACATTTGCGAGGTTTGAAGATGCACAGATCATTACGGATCATATCAGTGATCCGGTATTTCAAACATGCAGTAATATAGAGGAGGCAGAATCATGATTTATACAGTGACATTCAATCCATCATTAGACTATGTGGTACAGGCAGAACAGCTGGTGCCGGGAGAAATCAACCGGACAACAAGTGAAGCAGTTTATCCGGGAGGAAAAGGAGTCAATGTTTCTGTGATCCTTTCCAATCTGGGTCTGGAGAGTACAGCATTTGGATTTACTGCGGGATTTACAGGAAAAGCATTGCAGGAGATGCTCCTGGAGTTTGGCGCAAAAACAGATTTTATACCGCTTGCAGACGGGCAGACAAGGATCAATGTCAAGATCAATGCAGGACAGGAGACAGAGATCAACGGACAGGGACCGAAGATTACGGAAACGGCGATCCAGAAGCTGTTTGAGAAGCTGAAATCCTTGAAGGCAGGAGATGTACTGGTTCTGGCGGGCAGTATTCCATCAACTCTGCCGGAGAATATTTATGAATGGATTCTGATGTGTTTGAGAGACAAGGATGTCAAAGTTGTGGTAGATGCTACAAAAGATCTGCTGTTGAATGTACTGAAATATCATCCGTTTTTGATCAAGCCGAACAATCATGAACTTGGAGAAATGTTCCAGACGACGCTTACTACAGAAGAAGAGATCATCGCTCATGCGAAAAAGCTGCAGGAAAGAGGTGCAAGAAATGTACTGGTTTCTATGGCAAAAGACGGAGCGATCCTTGTGACAGAAGACGGTGAGATATACAAAAAGCAGCCGCAGAAGGGCACGGTTGTAAATTCTGTCGGTGCCGGAGATTCTATGGTGGCAGGATTTCTGGCGGGATATCTCAATACTGGCTCTTATGAGCGCGCACTGGAGCTTGGAACAGCAGCGGGAAGTGCGACGGCATTTCAGTCCTGGCTAGCATCCAGAGAGGATATTGTAAAACTGCTGGACAGACCGTACAGCGAATATCAGATTTGAAAGGGGAAGAAAAGGTATGAAAATCACAGATCTTTTGAAGAGAGAAAGTGTGGAGCTTTCCGGAACACCCGAAAGTAAGGGACAAGCCATTGATCAGATGGTAGAACTGATGGCAAAAGGCGGAAATATCAACGATCTGCAGCGTTATAAAGAAGGGGTGTTAAAGAGAGAAGAGGAAGGAACGACAGGGATCGGAGAGGGAATTGCCATTCCTCATGCAAAGACAGATGCCGTCAGTGCACCGGGGCTTGCTGCGATGCTGGTTCCTCAGGGTGTGGATTATGATGCACTGGACGGACAGCCGGTACATATGATTTTTTTTGATCGCAGCACCGAATACAGAAGAGAATGTGCATCTGGAAGTACTCAGCCGTCTTTCCATGCTTTTAATGGATGACGAATTTCGGACAAATCTGCTGGATGCAGCGGATGTAACAGAATTTCTGGCACACATTGATGAGGCGGAGAGAAAGAAATTTCCTGAAGAGTACGGAGAAGAAAAGCAGGAGCAGGATCAGGATCAGCCGGAAGAGGGATACCGGGTACTGGCAGTTACTGCATGTCCCACAGGGATTGCCCACACATATATGGCGGCGGAAAGCCTGGAAAACAAGGTAAATGATGTTCCCGATTCTGGCAGGATATATCGCCATGGCGATTGCGGACAGACCGGCATTGATGCCCGGAATCGTAGGAGGTCTTCTGGCAAAAAGCGGTATGACAATGGCTGCAGAGGAGGCCGGCTGGGTGTCTTCCGGTTTCTTTGGCGCACTGATCGCAGATTTTGCGGCAGGACTGATCATGCTAGGTTTAAAGAAAATTCTGGAAAAGCTTCCAAAAGCGCTGGAGGGAACAAAGCCGATGCTTTTGTATCCGTTTTTGGGAATCGCGGCAATGGGAGACCTTATGGTATTTGTGGTCAATCCGCCGGTCGGAGCGTTCAATGAGTGGCTGAATCAGGTGCTGGCAAGTATGGGAGAATCCAGCAGAGTCCTGCTCGGAGCAGCGCTTGGAGGTATGGTTCCGCCGATCGGAATTGCTCTGGCGACACTGTTTTTTAAAAACCGGTTTACAAAGAGTGAACAGCAGACAGTGGCAACGAATTTCATTATGGGACTTTCCTTTATCACAGAGGGGGCAATCCCGTTTGCAGTTTCCGATCCGCTGCTGTTTCTGGCTGCCGTTGCGGCAGGTTCTGTCGTGGCAATGCTTGGAATCGTTCTGCTGAAAAAACCGCTTGCAGCAAAGTGAGAAAATGTGCAAAAAAAATCAGAACAAAAATTGCGAAAAGTGATAAATAAAGCACAATATATAAGAACATCTTATTTATCTGTTGAGAAATAAATAATAAGCCACAGGAAATACAAGGCAGAGGGAATATTGATTTTCCCTCTGCCTTGTATTATAATCTATCTGCGGGATGTGCCGATAATCCCAGATCGAGTGAATGAAATTTAAGAAAAAGGACAGGTGTGAACGTATGAAAAAATTAGAACAGCTTTACGAAGGAAAAGCAAAGAAAGTATTTGCGACAGAAGATCCGGACGTTGTGATCGTAGACTATAAAGATGATGCGACAGCATTCAATGGAGAGAAGAAAGGAACAATCGTAGGAAAAGGTGTGATCAACAACCGTATGACAAACTACATTTTCCAGGTTCTGGAAAAAGAAGGTGTTCCGACTCACTATGTAGAAGAACTCAGCGACCGTGAGACAGCTGTAAAAAAAGTGGAGATCGTACCACTTGAAGTGATCGTCCGCAATGTGGCAGCGGGAAGCTTTTCTAAAAAACTCGGTATCGAGGAAGGAACAAAATTATTAGCACCTACTTTAGAGTTCAGCTATAAAAATGACGATCTTGGAGATCCGATGATCAATGATTATTTTGCAATTGCAATCGGAGCTGCAACAAGAGAAGAGATCGACAAGATCACAGAGTACACATTCAAAGTGAATGAAGTCTTAAGAAAATTCTTTGATGAGGCAGGAATTGAACTGATCGACTTTAAAATCGAATTCGGACGTTTCCATGGAGAGATCATCCTTGCAGATGAGATTTCACCGGATACATGTCGTCTGTGGGATAAAGAGACCCATGAAAAACTGGACAAAGACCGTTTCCGCAGAGATATGGGAAATGTAGAAGACGCATATCAGGAAGTCTTCAGACGTATTGGAATTAAATAGAAGGAGTTCATCCATGAGTGATTTTGAAAAAGTGGTAACAGGGCTGGGAGAAGAATGCGGAGTATTTGGCGCATATGATATGGACGGACAGGATGTTGCGTCTTCCATTTATTACGGACTCTTTGCACTCCAGCACAGAGGTCAGGAAAGCTGCGGCATCGCAGTAACTGACACATACGGACAGCGCAAGGTGCTGTCACGTAAAGGGTTGGGGCATGTAGATGATGTGTTCAACGAAGAGACATTACGTGAATTGAAAGGCAATCTGGGAGTAGGACATGTACGGTATTCTACAGCGGGAGGTACCCGTGTGGAGAATGCACAGCCTCTGGTAATCAATTATGTAAAAGGAACTCTGGCTATCGCACACAATGGAAATCTGGTCAATGCAGTGGAGCTTCGGGAGGAATTGTCAAAGACAGGTGCAATTTTCCAGACGACTATTGATTCAGAGGTTATTGCTTATCATGTGGCAAGAGAGCGTCTGAATGTTTCTAAGGCAGAAGATGCAGTAAAAAATGCTATGAAGAAGATCAAAGGAGCCTATGCGCTGGTGATCAGCAGTCCGAGAAAGATGATCGGGGCAAGGGATCCGTTTGGATTGAAACCACTCTGTATCGGAAAACGGGACAATACGTATTTTCTGGCATCTGAAAGCTGTGCGATCGCAGCAGTCGGGGCAGAGTTTGTAAGAGATGTCCTTCCGGGTGAGATCGTAAGTATTACAAAGCATGGCATGTCTTCGGACATGAGTATGGCGCTGCCGGAAGAAAAACGTGCGAGATGTATTTTTGAATATATTTACTTTGCAAGAACAGACAGTACGATCGATGGAGTCGGAGTCTATCATTCCAGAATTGTTGCTGGAAAAGCACTGGCACAGTCTTATCCGGTAGAGGCAGATCTGGTGGTTGGTGTTCCAGATTCCGGCCTTGTGGCTGCCATGGGATATTCACAGCAGTCCGGGATTCCTTATGGAACCGCGTTTCATAAAAACAGTTATGTAGGACGTACATTCATTAAGCCGAAACAGAGTGAGCGTGTGTCCAGTGTGAAGATCAAGCTGAACGTGATTCCGGAAGTGGTAAAAGGGAAGCGGATCGTTATGGTGGATGATTCCATTGTTCGAGGAACGACCTGTGCAAATATCATCAAGATGTTAAAGAAAGCAGGAGCGACAGAAGTACATGTGAGAATCAGTTCTCCGCCGTTTTTACATCCGTGCTATTTCGGAACAGACGTACCGTCTAATGAGCAGCTGATCGCGCACTCTCATACAACAGAGGAGATCCGTGAGATGATCGGAGCAGACTCTCTGGGCTATATGGAAGTAGAAAAATTAAAAGATATGGTAGGCGATCTGAAGTTTTGTGATGCCTGCTTTACAGGAAATTATCCGATGGAGGTGCCGGGAGAAGATATCAGTCTGGCATTTGAATAGGAAAAAAGGAGAATACGATTATGAGCAATGACCGTTATGTAAGTCCGTTGTCCGAGCGCTATGCAAGCCGTGAGATGCAGTACATCTTTTCACCGGACAAAAAGTTCAGAACCTGGAGAAAACTCTGGATCGCACTGGCAGAGACAGAAAAAGAACTGGGACTGAATATTACAGACGAGCAGATAGAAGAATTGAAAGCGCATGCGGAGGACATCAATTACGATGTTGCAAAAGAGCGTGAGAAAGTAGTAAGACATGATGTTATGTCACATGTGTATGCATATGGTGTGCAGTGTCCGAAAGCGAAAGGAATCATCCATCTGGGAGCAACCTCCTGCTATGTAGGGGACAATACAGATATGATCGTAATGTCAGAGGCTTTAAAGCTGGTGAGAACAAAACTGGTCAATGTGATCGCAGAACTGGCAAAATTTGCAGATGCACAGAAATGTCAGCCGACACTTGCATTCACACATTTCCAGCCGGCTCAGCCAACTACGGTAGGAAAGAGAGCGACTCTCTGGCTGCAGGAATTTGAGATGGATCTGGAAGATCTGGATTATGTTCTGGGAAGTTTAAAACTTCTTGGATCCAAAGGAACGACAGGAACCCAGGCAAGCTTTCTGGAGCTGTTTGACGGAGATCAGGAGACGATTGATAAGATCGATCCAATGATCGCAGAAAAGATGGGATTTAAGGCATGTTATCCGGTATCCGGACAGACTTATTCCAGAAAAGTGGATACAAGAGTATTGAATGTACTGGCCGGAATTGCGGCAAGTGCGCACAAATTCTCTAATGACATCCGACTTCTTCAGCATTTGAAAGAAGTGGAAGAGCCGTTTGAGAAGACACAGATCGGTTCTTCTGCCATGGCATATAAGAGAAACCCGATGAGAAGTGAAAGAATCGCGTCTCTTTCCAGATATGTGATGATCGATGCATTGAATCCGGCAATCACCTCTGCGACGCAGTGGTTTGAGAGAACACTGGACGATTCTGCAAACAAGAGACTGAGTGTGCCGGAAGGATTTCTTGCAATCGACGGAATCCTGGATCTGTGCCTGAATGTTGTGGACGGGCTTGTAGTATATCCGAAAGTCATCGAGAAACGTCTGATGTCAGAACTTCCGTTTATGGCGACAGAGAATATCATGATGGATGCGGTAAAAGCCGGAGGAGACAGACAGGAGCTGCATGAGAGAATTCGTGAGCTTTCCATGGAAGCCGGACGCAATGTCAAAGAAAAAGGTCTGGACAACAATCTTCTGGAGTTGATCGCAGCGGATCCTGCGTTCAACATGAGTCTGGAAGAGTTGAAAGAGACGATGGAACCGCAGAAATATGTAGGCCGTGCGAAAGAGCAGGTAGAGTCGTACTTAAATAATGTGATTTATCCGCTTCTGGAGGAAAATAAAGAAATTCTCGGAGTAAAAGCTGAGATCAATGTTTAGTTTTGCTATAACAGGCAAAGGAGAAGGAGTGTTGCAAAAGAGCAGCATTCCTTTTTCGCGTATCAAAAAAGCAGGGAGAATGGAAAAAGAATGAGAACAAGTGGAGATTGCGTTTGGGAGGAACAGCATATCTGGAACATACCGGGTGGATTAAAGAAAGTGATTGCAGGAGTTGTAACGGTCAGTCTTTTGGGTGGAATCGGTGATGCCGTCAGTATGGTACCGTTACAGGAAGAGATAAGACCGTATGCTGCAACTTCAGATGAAACGATACGATGGAGTGTTCCGATCCGGCTGGGACAGATGGTAAAACAGGAGAGTATGCGGATTTATACACTGGCAGAAATGGAGAAACATGTGCAGATAGAGACAGAAAAAGCAACTGAAATTTCGGTGATCATGCCGCAGGAAGAGGTGGCAGAACCGGTGGAGACAGTACAGAATCAGGCAATACAGCCGGTGATTCCTGAGACGATGCCGGAGGAAATTGTGAATACCTTACCAGAGGAAGATGTGATACAGGAAGAATCTCCGATAGAGGCGTATCGATATTATCAGGGGTTCAAAATCGATCAGGAGGGAATGATCTGTGGATTTGACCCTGCAAAAAGCGAGATGACGGATGGTTATCTGGAACTGCCGTCAGAAAATTGTATCGGAATTCGAAGAGGGACGTTTTCGGGAGTTGGGACAGGCATTTTTGAAATTTATATTCCGGAGAATATTCAGAATATAGAAAACGGTGCGTTTTCTGAACTGGGAGAACTGACATGGATCGAAGCCGGAGGCACAGACGGATATACGGCAAGAGATGGGATTTTATTTTCTGGAACAGAGTTGGCGGCGTTTCCTGCCGGAAGAACTGGAATTTTTGAGATGCCCAAGGATGTGACTGCGATCCGTGCATCTGCATTTGCCAATACAAACTTGGATAAAATAGATATGAGAAACTGTATTTCGATTTTGTATGATGAAGGAATATTCGGAGGCGGGGCAGGCTGCGAGATCATGGAGGGAAAGAATGGACTATAAACAGATATTGAATATTGCGGTTCTTGCAGGAGAGATCATGCTCAGAAGCGGAGCAGAGACCTATCGTGTGGAGGATACCATGAAGCATATTCTCAACACCGCGGGAACAGAAGTAGCAGAGGCATTTGTTATGATGACAGGGATTGTTGCTACTTTGGATAATCAGGACATGGAAATGCTCACCGCTATGCGCAGAGTTCATGACCGCGGGACGAATATGCATCGTATTGTGCAGGTAAATGAAATATCCAGAAGATACTGCAGGGGAGAGATGACAGTTGAGGAAACATATAAAGAGTTGAAACAGATCAAGGGAAAACAGTATTCAGTGGCGGTATATAATCTGGCGACGATTCTGGTTCCGGTCGGGTTTGCTCCTCTTTTTGGAGGGGGAGTGAAAGAGACTCTGGTCTCTGCGGCAGTAGGATGTATCCTGGCATTTTTGATTACACTGGGCAAAAAAATCCAGATGAGCAGCTTTATTTTGAATGCAATCTGTGCATTCGGGGTAGCAGTGACAGCTGCCTGTGTGAATAGGGTTACATCCGGCTGGAATCTGGATATTGTGATCATCAGTTCTCTGATGCCTTTGGTGCCAGGCGTAGCGATCACCAATGCGATTCGGGATACGCTGCGGGGGGATTATATTTCCGGAGGCGCCAGGATACTGGAGGCATTTTTGACAGCAGCTGCAATCGGGCTTGGAGCCGGAGTCGGAATGATTTTTGTGGGAGCATTGTATCCGGGAGGGGTAGTATGAGTGTATTTCTGGGGATCATAGGAAGCTTTGTAGCGACTATCGCTTTTTCAGTACTGTTGGAGACTCCGAGAAAATATCTCTGGCAGACAGGAATTGTAGGGGCTGTCGGAGGCGGTGTCTATTTGGGGTGTACCCACCACGGTGTGGATGTGGTGACCGCATCCTTTTTTTCTGCTTTGGCAATTGCATTTATGGCACATTTGTTTGCGAGAGTTTTTAAAGCTCCGGTGACTGTATTT